>ERZ791743.40-NODE-40-length-136886-cov-19.322960_pt1 | contig 136886 bp, 92 predicted proteins | sample MGYA00509952_ERZ791743 | MGnify/ENA primary metagenome ERZ791743 (study PRJEB30046, sample SAMN00792040) | human gut metagenome | study: EMG produced TPA metagenomics assembly of the A metagenome-wide association study of gut microbiota in type 2...
TAAATAAAGAAAGTGCATCAAAATGCATATTAACATACATTTTGACACACCCTCTGTCCTTTTTCTGCGGTTGCGGCATTTCGCCCGGTGGCAGTTGCCCGGCAGGCGGAGCGGGCAACGTTCATTCGGCGTGGAGAACGTTTTTCACATAGTCGGAAGGGGAGCGTCCTGTTATGTACTTGAACTGATGGTTGAAGTGTGACAGACTGTTATAGCCGCAGTTGTATGCCACCTGACTGATGTTGATGTTCCGGTTGACCAGCAGTTTGATGGCATAGGAAATACGCAGTTCCGACAGATATTCGAAGATTTTTTTCCCCGTGTGTTTCTTGTAGTAACGGCACAGGGCACTGGGGTTCATTCCCGCAAAGTCGGCAATGCTTTCCAGACTGATTTCCTCTTGATAGTGCTGGTTGATGAAGAGGTGCACTTTGGTGAGGATGGTGTCCTTGTCCCAGTCCTTGTCGGGGAGGAAGGCGGCACTGGTCAGCTGTTCATGCTGGCACAGCGTGGCCAGCCGGTGGAGCAGGCAGCAGAATCTGTGCCACTTGTCAAAGCCTTCGTGATGCACCAGGGCTCTGAATTCATCCTTGCACAGTTCGAGTTGCTCCCCTTTGAACAGCAGACCCCGTTCCGACGCCTTGAGCAGGGAGTAGACGGCGGACAGTTCGGGAATGTTGAACAGATTTCCCGGGAAAATGTTGATGTCGAACTGTGTATAAACGGAGCGGGAACGCAAGTGCGTACCGTCTTCATAGTATTCGTCGTCGCTCAGCCACAAGTGCGGCAGATTGGAGCCAATCAGCATGAAGTCGCCCGCTTCCATCTGGCGTACGGCGTCGCCCACAAAACTGCGGCCGCGGCCTTCCTCTATTAATATCAGTTCATATTCCGGATGAATGTGCAGAGGAGCTGTGAAGTAAGGATGGCTGTAGGCTATGACCGAAAAGGAAGAACCGTGTTGTTTTTCCACCCGTTCAAAGGTGGTTTTCTTGGGAAAAAGTGTATTCATTTGACGATGGGCAAATATCCAACAAGGATATGCAAATATATTTGAAAAAAAACAGTCGGCCAATGATTACCTTTGTAAATATGAAACAAGTTGCCGGAGAGTATCTTGTTAGCGAGAACCGGGGTAGAACGGAACTATGAAAAAAAGAATGCCGGTGACGGTTGTCTGAAGTTATTGGCCCGAAGTGCAGGACACCGGGCCTGATGCCAAAGGCCGTGTGTGCAGCCGGTTGCGGCGGTTAATATGAAAAACGGATAGAATTTAAATCATGGAAAACAGAAAATGTATGTCAGTGGAGAGATTTGCATGGACCGTAGTGTTCTGGCTGTCGGCGCTGTCGGCGTGGGCGCAGCAGTATTCCGAAGTGGCTTATGACGATTGCGGCACGTCCGGAAAACAGCCGCATCTGGTTTTGGGAGAGAATTACACGATGCCTTCCCAGTTGGGCGGAAGCCTGGCCGAGCGCACCTGTACGTTTGGCAATAAGGTGGTTTATGCTTTTGACAAGATGGATATTCAGGCGAAGTATCGCATGGAAATTACCTTTCTGGCGGATGCCGAACGGGTGGTCCGGCTGATTGCTGACGGTAATCCTCTCTGTGAGGACCTGGTTTTGCCGAAAGGAAAAGTGCTGAAGAAAGAAATTGATTTGCCCCGTCATTCCTTTGCCTATGGACAGTTTGTGCTGGTCATGACCGTGTCCAAAGGTGCGAATGCGCTGGTGTCCGAAATCCGGATGCTGTCCACCCAGGCACGGCCGTTGCCGGCCGTTTCCGCGGAAGAGCGCGAGGCGCTGAAGTCGGTGCGAACCTATAAGGTGAACACGAACGTGGATGTGGAGAAGGTATTGCCGCAATATATTCCGATACCAGTTTCCGTCAATAATGTTTATAACAACCGCTTGTCCCTGAACGGTGTATGGCGGTTCTCGCCGCAGGAAAGCGGAAGCGGCTGGTCGGCTATTCAGGTGCCCGGCCAATGGAGTATGCAGGGATTTAAGGTGGATTCGGCTGCTTTTGCCCGATATGAAAGGGATTTTGAGATTCCAGAGGATTGGAGTGGGAAAAATGTGATTTTGCGATTTGACGGTGTGCACAGCGAATATCATGTGTCGGTCAACGGACGCGAAGTGGGCTATCACATGGGAGGAATGACGCCTTATGAGGTGGACATAACGTCTGCACTGCGGGAGGGGAAAAACACGTTGGCGCTGAAAGTCAGGAGTGAGTCGGAAGCCGACATGTTGGGGAGCCTGACCCAGTATGCAGCCCATCAGCTGGGAGGGATTACCCGGAAAGTGACTCTTTTTGCCGTCCCCGAAGTACACGTTACCGATTTACGCATCGTAACCGACCTGGATGAGGACTACCGTGACGCGATGCTGCGGATTTACGCCTCAGTCACCAACCGTTCGCCGCGCGAGGCAAAACAGCTGGCGCTGAACGTAACGCTGGACGGGCATCCGGCTGCCGGAACGTTGCGGTTGCCCGATTTGGCGGCAGGAGAAAGCTGGAGCGGATGGCTGGAGATGGAGGTGGCCGCCCCGGAACTGTGGAATAACGAACATCCCTATCTTTATACCCTGCATGCCGACTTGTGCCAGATAGACGTGTCTTTGGCACAAATGGAGAAGAGAATCGGTTTCCGGGAAATAGAGGTTGCGGGCAACCGGTTGCTGGTCAACGGTGTGCCGGTGAAATTGCGGGGAGTGTGCCGCCATGAAGCGCATCCGCTCTACGGACGTTCGTTGACGGATGCGGAATGGAAAGCCGATGCGATGCTGTACAGGGCGGCCAACTGTAATTTTATCCGCACGTCCCACTATCCTCCGGCTGAGGAATTTCTGGAATATTGCGACGAGTTGGGCCTTTTCGTAGAAGTGGAGGCACCGGTGTGCTGGGTTGGACATCATGCCAATGAGAATTGGCGGAAACTGAACTACAAGGACAAAAAATATTATGACTACATTCTGCAGGCCGACATGGAGACCGTGCATTTCTACCGCAATCATCCCTCCGTCATCTTCTGGTCAATGGCCAACGAGTCTTATTGGAACGAGCACTTTGCCCAGGTGGCGGAATACATGAAGAAGGCCGATGTAACGCGTCCGTTTGCCTTTCATGACCAGGCCTACGGCGGCTTCAACAATCAGGGCAGTACGGCGCCGATAGCCAATATCCATTATCCGGGTCCCGGAGGGTATAAAACCGCGGCCAGAAGCGAGCGCCCGATGACCTACGGAGAATATTGCCATCTGAATGTGTATAACCGCAGCGAACTCGTCACCGACCCTGGCATACGCAGCGACTGGGCCTTGGCCTTGGCACCCATGTGGGAGAATATGCTGAAGACGCCGGGCGTTTTGGGTGGCTCCATATGGTCGGGCATCGACGATATTTTCCAGTTGCCCGACGGTAATGCCGTGGGCTATGGGGCATGGGGACCTATTGACGGATGGCGCCGGCCAAAGCCGGAATATTGGGACATGAAGAAAATATATAGTCCGGTAAAGCTGTTGACGGATTCGTTGCAGCCGGCAGAAAACCTGACGCTGAAGGTGGAAAACCGGTATTTGTTTACCAATCTGGAGGACTTGCGGATTTCCTGGCAGTTTGGTGAAGAGTCCGGCATATGCGCCTTGAACGTGGAACCGGGAAAAACGGGAGAATTGCAGATTCATGTCCGCCGGCCGGAGGCAGCCAATCTGTTGGCCCTGAAATTTGAAGATCCCAGAGGTTTTACGGCCGACGAATATTTGATTCCGGTGGGGGAACAGGTGCAGAACAAGTTGCCCGAACCCGTAAAGGAGCGGACGCGGCTGAAGAAAACCCGTACGCACTATCTGATTACCGGAGAGAATTTCCGTTGCGCAATCAGCCGGAGCACAGGGCAGTTGGAAAAAGTGGAGAAAGGCGGGGAACAAGTCATGACCGGTGGCCCCTGGCTGATGGTGCTTCCGTTGACTGGAGGCGGATGCTACCCGAATCATAATGCTCATACGCCCATCTTTAATGACTGTTGCAAGAACTGGAAAAGCACCAGTGTTTCTGCCGAAAAGAAAGGGGATGATGTTTACATCCGAGTTGAGGGAGCCTACGACAATTTTGCTGGCGAATATACCTTGTGCATCAACGCTTGCGGGGAGTTGAATGTCAGCTATGAATTCAAGGCCCTGGCCGATGTGAATCCCCGGCAGTGGGGACTGGTCTTCGAGACGGCAGAAGGATATGACCGGTTGTTCTGGAGGAGGGACGGACTGTGGAGCGTTTATCCGGCCGACCACATCAGCCGGCCGGTGGGCACAGCCTGGAGTTTCTACAAGGAGGTGCCCGAGGTGCAGCATCCGCGTGTGAAGCCTTTGTGGTCGTGGAGCAAGGATTTCAATGAATTGGGCAGCAACGATTTCCGTGCTACCCGCAGAAACATATGGTATGCCGGTTTGCAGGATTCTTGCAAGCAGGCACGGATTACGGTCCGCTCCAACGGGCAGCAGCATTGGCGTTGCTGGAAGTCCGGCCGGCACACTCGTTTCCTTGTGGCCGACTTTGTTACTGCGGGCGACGAAATGTTCTTGTCGGGACATTATGCTCCCTATAGGAAACCAGTCAAGGCCGGAGATGTCGTCAAAGGTACGGTGAGAATTAATTTGTAAGGCTGGATTTGACGCGCAAGAAAAGGCGATTGGTCAAAAACGAATCGTGCTGGTCCTCAATGCGGAAGAGGACTGATAAGTTCAGGCGGGTGTGCTGCAAAAGCACACCCGCCTGAACTTATTAATCCCACTGGTATTCTCTGTTTTCCCGGAAAATCCTTTCTTCTTTTACCCATTCCCGTTTTCTTGGTTTATCATCAATGCAGGTAAAAGCCGTTGCTGCAATCTACCATGGCCCTTTGTTCAACTCTTCCTTATAGAAAAGCTTTTCTTCCTTTTGACGGTCCTGTGCCTAGGAATTTTCCGGGTTAAAGCGTTGGTGTTGGGCGTTTTCGTGCCTGCGTTTGCGGCGCGCTGGCCGGGATGCAGGATGGTGCCCATGTAGTTTTTACCGGTATTGCAGCTGTCGGGCTTCCGATACATGCCCGTTGGCGTCGGGGTGAACCGGAAGGAAAGTTACAAACCATTCTCCGCCCGGTATGGTGCGTGGGCAGTAAAGCTCTATGCGGTTCCATCCGGCTTTCAGCGGAAGGCGTACGGGGGGACGCATCCAGCAGAACTGCTCATGAGTATAAGGAATTTTCGCTTCGGGGCGATACCAGGTGTCGTAGTCGTAACGGTATTTCCCGGGTTCTTTCCAGCGGGGTGGGAATATTTCCTTTTGATTGACGAAAACGCGGCCGTCCGATTCCCAATGCCCCTGATAACCGATGCCGGGGGAGCGGCGGTTTACGCGTACGGGTGTGTCGAAACTGATCCATGCGGTGATGACGGTGTCGTGGGGAACGTGTATTTCCGTAGATATCCAGCCTTCCATGGTGGGCAGCATGGGAACTTCGTGTTTGCGGCAGAGGGAATTCATGTGTATGACGGCTCCCCAGGCTTTTACCGTGCGGAGCTCTTCGCGGCGGGTGCCTCGGGCGGCAGGCAGACTGACGGTCCAGGGAATGTGAGAGTTGGCAACCCATCGGATGTCATAATCGTAGAGCAGGTGGTCGCGGTGGTAAGCCATTCGCTGTTCAAATTCGGCCAGCTGCTTATGCATGGCGCTGGAGGGGGCGGGAAGCAGATGCTCGTCTGCGGGGTCGATGCCTTCTCCGCCGCACCACAACCGTTCGGCAAAGGGCAGAAGGCATCCGGGCATGCCGTTGAGGGCGAAGAAGTCGGAGGGTTGGAGCGGAATGTCGGTCCACAGGCAGAGGATGCCGCCGCGCGCATGCGCTGTGGCCTGAGGTTGGCCACATGCCGTGTGGAGGAAATAGTCGGCGGCATTGAGCAGCGGATGCCCGTTGTTGAGGTAGCCCTGATAAGAGTCAATATAAGGATTTCCGGCGTCCTGCCGCGCGCGTTGCTGGCCAATGGCTGCGTTCCAGATTTGCGTGATGCAGTTATCCGACGGTTTCAGTCCCGGATTCCAGCACACCGGAGTCCGGCCGTGCTTGCGGACGATGGCTTCGCAGAATGCCATGAATTCTTCGGGCTTCTTGACGTGTACTTCATCCGAACCGATGTGAAAATAGGGACATTCGTCAGCTGTGATTTCCTGGAAGAATTCGTTCAGGCAGGCTTCCAGAATCTTTTGTCCTTTTTCGGAATCCATGGTGCAGCCGAAGGTCTTTTGGAAATATTGGCTGTGGCCGGGCATGTCGATTTCGGGAATGATGGTGATGCCGCGCTCACGGGCGTAGGCAATGAGTTCGTGCAGTTCCCGGTAGGTGTAGAATTTTCCTTCATCCCGGCCGGTTTCATGGTTTTCCGGGAGGTTCAACTGTGGATACGCCCTGCATTCGATGCGCCAGGCCGGATGGTCGGTGAGGTGGAGGTGGTATACGTTGATTTTGTAACTGGACAGGAGATCGATGTCGCGCTTGAGCTGTTCGGTGGGGCGGAAGGTCCGTCCGCAGTCGTACATGAAGCCGCGGAGTGGAAAGGCCGGATAATCCCGAATGCTGACTTCAGGATAGGTGCCGTCGGGCCGGCGGAGTTGCTGCAGGGTGGCACGTGCCCATACCAGTCCCTGCGCAGTGCGTGCCCGCAGGCGCGCCTTCGTTCCGCGGATGCTGAGCGTATATCCTTCTTCGGGTAAATCGGCCCGCGAATGGAGGCGTGCGTCAATGGTGCGGACTTGCACATACTTCTGGCTGTGCCTGACGAGTTGTTTGGGAGCGGGGATGAGTTGCTGCGCTGCAAGGTTTCCCGGAATGACTACACCCAGGATGGCGATGAGCAATGTGCGCAGAATCGGTAAACGTAATTTGTGCATAGTTGTTGAATTGAACGAATCGTATGGATGGGTTATATATAAATGTGTGCAAAAGGAAAATCTCCGTGTGCAGAAGTTTACGAAAAGGTTTATCAATGGTGCTTTTTCATATTCAGTTGGCAAAGTTAATATTTTCGTAACGTAAATCACAATATCCTGCCCCCTTTTGCAGCAGAAGCAGGTGGAATTTCGGGCTGTAGCGGAGGAGACTGGTGCCCTGCGGAGCGCAGTTGAGGAAGAACGTTACCATCCTGTCGTCCGTTCTCTCTCATAATTCTTGCAGAATGCTGATGTGTCTGAAAAATTCTTTCTACTTTTGCAATGCGGCTATGAATGGCGGAGCGTCGTGAGGTCATGCCCGGCATTCGGAAAAAATGCAGGATGCCCGGTTGGCGTGCCGTCACTTCCGGCACTCTGCCGGAGTATTTTCCGGCTGATATTCATGAATCTTATTAATCGGGTGAATTCACCTGTAAGGCAGGAAGTTTTCATCTTATCAAAAAATATTTCAGACTATGTTGAGTAAAAAGTTACACGAGGCGCTCAATGCGCAAATCAATGCAGAGATGTGGTCGGCCTATCTTTATTTGTCCATGTCGCTGAATGCAGAGGCAAAGGGCCTGAAGGGCGTTGCCAACTGGTTTTATGTCCAGTTCCGCGAGGAGCAGGACCATGCCCGTATCCTGATGAACTATGTGATTGCCCGCGATGCGGAAGTAAAGCTGCTTCCGATTGCCGAGGTGCGCACGGAGTGGGCATCGCCGCTGGAGATGTTCCAGGACACGCTGGAGCATGAGAAGAAGGTGACGGCCATGATTAACGAGCTCGCGTCGATTGCTGCCGAGGACAAGGATTATGCTTCGTCAAACATGCTGGTATGGTTCATCGACGAGCAGGTGGAGGAAGAAGAATCGGCCCGCGATATGATTGCAGCCTGTGGCGCGGTGGAAGGCAACCGCTTCGGACTGTATATGCTCGACAAGGAACTGGCTGCACGCACCTACACGCAGGCATCCCCGCTGGGCGCTGCCGCAGAATAAGCGCAGACCGTTTCCGGATTGGAAAAAATCGGAGCGATACCCCTTGGAAGGAACACGGGGCGTCGCTCCGATTTTTTTGTTGGGGAAAAGGTGGGGCGTGCGGGGCGGAGTTGAGGCTCTTCCCGGTCGGCTTCCGTCATGGAGGAGGGATGCCGGCGGACCGGAATGTGCCGCCGGTTTTCGGGAAAAAGTCCGGTGAAAATCTAAAGTAAGGACAGTTTTTACAGAAGTACTGACAGTTTTTTCTAAAGTACTGAGAGAATTTTCTAAAGTACTGAGTGTTTTTTTGAATGCGCGGCGCGAGGAAAAAGCCGGGGCCGTGGCGGGGCCGGGGGGCACGCGCGGTCTTTGCGGCAGGCACAACGGACCGGCGGAATGGCGCTGGCGGATGCAGGTTTTCGGAGAAAAAGAAGGCCTGCCCGCCACCGTGCGCGGCGAGACCGGCAGATGGCGGGCAGGAAAAAGGTGTGCGGAGACGGTGAGAGAGGTCAGGGGAGCAGGTCGCTGAGCGGAATCTGCTGGAAAACGAGCTGGCACTGGCTGCCTTCGTAGAGGATGCCGATGGTGTTCTCGTCGACCGACGTGATGCAGGAATAACCGAAACCGCCATATTCGTCGAGCAGGATTTTCTTTTCTTCGGGCCACGTGTTCCCGTCATCGTAGCTCACCTTCAGTGTGATACGGTTGCGGACCGTTCGCGAATCGGGATTGGCGAAGAGCAACAGGCTGTGCTTTTTTCCGTTGCGATGGTAGTCGTGACGGTGGAGGCTGCCCATGCACACCGGTTCGATGAGAGCCTTGCGCGAGGTGGAATGTTCGGTCCAGGTGGCCCCCAGATTGTCGGTGATGCAGACATGCCGGCCGTTTTCGGGGTTTTTCTTTCCGTTACGGTTGTCGCGCATGTTCAGCATGATGGTTCCGTCGGAGAGTTCGGCGGCCATGCATTCGGTGACGTTGTCGCAGGCCGGCTGACTGGCTGTCCAGGTGCGGCCGTTGTCTTTGCTCCAGGTGATGTTGGAAAACGGCGTTCCGTTGCGGTCGCGTCCCTGCGTGGGAATGACCAGAGTGCCGTCGGCCAGTGTGATGCCGTGGCCGGGTGCCGGAGCGTAGAGCCACCATTCCGGCCGTTTGCATTGGCGGGTGATATTGACCGGCGGTCCCCAGGTCAGTCCGTCGTCGGTGCTCTTGGTGATGAGAAACTGGGAAGTTTCCTTTACGCCGAAACCGGGCTGCGACCCGTTTTTCCGCCATTGATGGTTCCATTGTTTACTCTTTTCCGTGAGCCCTTCCTGCCATTTACCCGTTTGCGGGTCGAGCACTCCGTGCATCCAGAGCCCGGCCACATAGATGTCGCCCGTTTTTTCGTCTACGAGAATATTGGCATCGCTGACTCCGTTGTATCTTTCGGGCAGTCCGCCCCATTGCCCCATATCGAGCACCACTTGCATGGGCTTCCAGGTGCGGCCGCCGTCGGTGCTGCGGTTCAGGCAGATGTCGATGTGTCCCTGCAGGTCGCGGGCCGATTCATATCGGGCGTCGTAGATGGCGAGCAGCGTTCCTTTCCGTGAAGTGGCCAGCCCGGGGATGCGCGAGGTGTGCACTCCGTCCTGACCGTGTTGGCGCACGGCTACTCCTGCCCGCAGCGGGGCTTCCTGCCGTTTGGGCAACTGCACCCGTCCGCTGCTGGTGCGCACACTTTTGCAGGCGATGGCATACCGGTGGGTGAGGTCGGCGCTGTCGTTCAGCTGTACGGCTATCCACAGGGTGGCGGTGGTGTCGCGAAGCAGGCTGTCCGGACGTATGTGTAGGGTTTGGGCCGGTGGCAGAGGCGGGGTGAGTGGACGGGAGGTGTCCATCCGTCCGCGGGCGTCTGCGGCGAATAGTCTGAGGCTCTTGATGTCTTGCAGCCGTGTCGTACCCTTGAGCGACAGGTCGATTTGTTCCAGCGTGAAGGCCGTTCCGGGCTGACGGCTGTGCAACTGCACTTGGCATACGGGGTGTGCGGCGCGATGGGTCAGGATGGGGACGGTGGGGCAGTGACTGTCCGCTTTGATGGCATCTGTTCCGGTGTGGCAGGCTGTGCACAGAAGTGAAAGCGCGCCCAGCAGTAATGTTTCTTTTTTCATAGTTTTTTAGGGAAAAACAGACTGATTTTCGTATCCTCCTGGATGGAGAAGGTAGTTTGTGTTTACAAAAAAGGCGAAAATAAACCGGATAGACAAATATTTGGCCGTCGTTAACAATTGAAGCGGGGCCTGACTGCCGGGCGGGACGATGAACCGGATTTGGGTCATATTGAGTGTATCTTCCTGACTGAAAAAAGGAAATGGCATGATTTTCCTTTTATAGGAATATCGGGTATGACTTGACTGTGTTTGCACAGAAAACTTCGTTTTCGTTTTGCCTCTGCGCTCGCCTTTCACTATTTTTTTATAAAATAGGATGCGGCTCGGCAGAGTCTGTACAGAAAACTTCGTTTTCGTTTTGCCTCTGCGCTCGCCTTTCACTATTTTTTTATAAAATAGGATGCGGCTCGGCAGAGTCTGTACAGAAAACTTCGTTTTCGTTTTGCCTCTGCGCTCGCCTTTCACTATTTTTTTATAAAATAGGATGCGGCTCGGCAGAGTCTGTACAGAAAACTTCGTTTTCGTTTTGCCTCTGCGCTCGCCTTTCACTATTTTTGCAACTGTAATAGTCGGTTGTATGGAAAAAGTCCTTGTGATAACGTCAGTAAACGAATTGGTCCGGATACGGCCCGATCGTGTGGTTTACATCACTTCTGATGGAAATTATTCTGTTGTCACTTTCCATGACCGCACGGAACAGGTATTCAGTTTCAACCTGTTGCACATGCAGCGGCTTATCGAACGGCAGTTGCAGGAGGAGGCAGCCCGCTTTATCCGTATCGGAAAAAGCTTGATTATCAATAGAGATTATATTTATAAAATCAATCCGAGCAAGCAGCAGCTGGTGATGGCTGATACTGCGCTGGACGGCGTGTTCAGTCTGGTGGCCTCGAAGGAGGCTCTCCGGCAATTGAAAGGCTACTTGGAATCAATATATGGACTATGAGCAGAGAAGAGGACGAAATTCAGGTCTTGGGGCAGCAGCCGGGCAACCGCCCGCCCAAAAGGCGCCGCTGGTGGCGTTGGGTCGTTGTCGCGCTGGGTGTTGTGACCGGGGTGATGGCCGTTGTGTTCCGCGGCGGCATCTCATCGGAGCCGTCGGTGGCCGATAGCAGCAGTGTCGCGGTTGCCGATTTCGATTTGGAGCCGGAAATCCCTGAGCATCGGGGAGGTGAAAGCCGTCTGCTGGAACGCCGCGACACGGTGAACGATGTGGTGCTGAATGTGTGGAAGCTGGATAACCTGCAGGCAGAACTGACTGTGGGGCTGCCCGATTCAACCGATGCGGCCATCTGGATGGCCTTGCCGGCCGCCGATGTGCGGAAGGACAAGCAGATGATTCTGGGCGATTTCGTGATAGACGGGCAGGAATATAGTTTTGGAAAAAGAAAGACGGGGTATGTGGTGTTGCAGAACGGAGCGCTTCGTCTGGGTATGGCCGACACGGATACCGTGAAGAATTATTGCCTGGCCCACCGTGCATCCATGTTCCGCCAGTATCCCCTGGTGATAGACGGACAGTTGCAGGAAAACCAGTTGAAAGGAAAGTCCGTCCGACGTGCGGTTGCCCAGCGTGAAGGTTCGTCGATTACTTATATTGTGGTGAGTGAGGCGCGCGAGTCGCTGCATGACTTTTCGGAAGCATTGGCCGATGCTGGCTTTACTCATGCCATTTATTTGCCGGGTGGCGATTCCTTCGGTTTCTTCCGCAGGAAAGGACGTCTGCGCTATTTGGGGCGCTCCATGGAGTATATCTTTCCCAACAGCAGTTTCTTGATATTCCGGGCACAGTAGCGGCGCGGAAAGTACGGTGCCGGCGACATTTCGTACAGCCGGACGGGTATTTGGTACAAACGGCGCTTGCGGCTTTGGTGCGCGCAATCACTTTTTGTACCTTTGTGTCAGTAAGAAACAGGCAGAAAGATTTTGCCATAACAATCAACGGATATGAAGAAAATATTTTTTCCTTTAGCCATGCTGATGGCTTTGGCGGGATGCCAGGAGAAGAAGTCGGATGTGCAGGTGTCGCTGGAAGGCAGATGGATGGAGTGCCGTCCGGATATGCCGCAGCTGTTTCAGGGAGTGGAACTGAAGGCCGGCGGGCAGGCCGCTTCCATCGGGATGAGCACTTTGCTGTATGACAAATGGAAATGTGAGGACGGTAACCTGATTTTGAGCGGGAAGAGCCTGGGTAACGGGCAGACAATTGCTTTTGACGACACTTTGCGCATTGTGCGCCAGACGCCCGACACGCTTGTGCTGGGACGTGGCGGCGAAGCCCGGTGGGAATATTACCGTGCGGAGACCGACCCCTTTGTGCAGGCAATGGATTCGCTGGAACGGCAGTTGCCGGAGGGCCAGTCGTTGCATCGTGAAATATATAAAGGCACGTTGCCGGCAGCATCGGGCCCGGGTATTGAATATACCGTGGTACTCTTTACGCCGGCCGACAGTGTAGACAACGGCCTGTTCCGGCTCACCATGAATTATATTGATGCGGAGAACGGTGAGGACCAACTGTTCCTGCAGCAGGGTGAACTGAAGGGCCAGCGCGACCGGAATGCGCCGGAAGCAACTACGGTGCTGCGGTTACAGCCCTATGGAGATGACGAATCTGTTTATTTTGAAAAGCAACAGGATGGCTTGTTGATGCTTGACCGTAAGGGACAGGTGATACAGTCGGATTTGAACTACAAACTGAAACGCTGGTAACGGTTGGAGTGAGTTTTTTTTAGTGGAAACCTGTGCGGAGACGGCCCTGTGATTGGGCAAAGTGCAGGTTTCCCGCTTCGTTTCCAGAAAGTGAAGTAAAACATTTCCCTTCTTCGGCAGCAGTTTGTGTATTTTGGAATTGCTGTGCCGGCTTCCCTTTTCCGGAAGTCGCCGCCCGACGGAATTTTTTTCTTGTCTTTTACGCACGTCTCCAGGTAGGAGGTGTTGAAAATCTTTGTTGAATCTTTAAAACTAACGAATTATGAAAAAAGTGCATGTAGGTTTATTGGGGACAAGTGTATGCCTGATGTTGGCTTGCGGAAATCGTACGGCCGCCGATTCGTCGGGTGCCGACAGTACGTTCCAATGGGAAGGCAATTGGATAGAGGTGATGCCGGTCAACCGGCAGTACGTTATGGGAATCAGCTTCCTTGCCGACGGAAAAGCCCAGTCCATTGGTTCTGCTACTTTACAATATGAAAGTTGGGAAGTCTTGGGCGAAAATGACAGCCTCGTATTGAAGGGCAAGAGCATAGGAAACGGTCAGACGATTGATTTCTCTGATACATTGGAGGTGGTTGAGGCTACTCCTGAGCGTCTTGTCTTAGGAAAGGGGGCTGCCAATGCTGTACAATACCGGGTGGAATACCTGAAGGTTGAGGACGTGGAGGCCTATCGCCGGAAAATCGAGGAGGAAGCCATTTCCGACGGTCACGATGCTTCAAATGCATTGGACTATCAAGGCACGTACCGTGGCACCATTCCCGGTGCTGATTGCCCGGGGATAGATGTGACTCTGGAAGTGAGGAAAAATGGCACGTTTTATCTGAAATATGATTATCTGGAGCGCAACACTAGTTTTGAAAATACCGGTAGGTATCGGGTGGACGGCAACTATCTGATTACGGTAGGCAATAAAAATGATACGACGTATTACAAACTGGAAGAAAACCGCATCCGTTTGCTGGATGGCGACCGAAACGTGATAACGGGCAAGCTGGAGCAACACTATATCCTGAAGAAAGTGGACGCTGCCGGGTCTGCTGTTGCCGTGTTTCCCGAGAAGCCGGGCCGGCAGGCTCATGAAGGATTCCGTTGGGGAATCGTTGAAGGCGCAGGGCTGAAGTTTTGGGCGCAGGCAAACCGTTCGCTTCGGGTGGTTACGGACGACGAACTTCCGGGTGCTTATGTAGAGCGCGACGGCAAGAAGGGTAGCCGGCAGCTGGTCTTGCGGGTATTTCCGTTGAAAAATGGAAAAATTGACGACGTGCTTGATGTGCTGGCTTCGACGCCAGGATGGAATCCCGATGAAACGGGACGTTTTGAGGAAAGGCCGTGCAAGCGGACCGGAGTAAAGCGTTATGTCCTTGTTCCTGCGGGTAAATATGGCGAGAACTACAAGAAGCAGAGTGCGCAGGAGCCTGTGCCGGTAACGTGCAACGGATGGGGTGTGGGAAACAGCGGCATGCGCTATTTTGAAATTCACGCCAGTCATCCGGATAAGGCTATCTTTGTGGAGATTGGGCAGGATGCTCCTCTGTTTGACGAAGAAAGTATCGTTTTCGTAAAGTAGCAAAGGGAAAAATATCGGATGCCGTTGTTCTCCGTAGGGATGGATGTTGCGTAACGGCAGGTGAGAAGGTTGTTGTGCATTGCCTGTTTTGAGTCAGCCGCCTTCCCGTTCCGGTCAGAGTCGGCCGGATGCGGGGAGGCGGTTGTCGTCATGCCACGCAGCCTGCGATGATGCGGGTGTCGGGATAAGGAAAATGCAGCGGACAAGGCTTTTCCGCAGGAGTGCTGACCGTGGCAGAAATGGAGCGGTTTGTTAATAAACGTGTAAAAATCGAAGGTTTACAGGGAGAAGGATTGGTGCTTTACTGATTTTTTTGTATGTTTGCAAATGAACTGATATGTAAAACCCTAAAACTAAAGAATCGCGTGTTATTGAAACGGACCTCTTTCGTGCTTTTGGCCGGTCTTATCGGCTTGTTTCCCGCGGCCGGACGTATGGCATCCAGCGGTGAGCCTGCGGATACTGCGCATGTCGAGGTAAAGGGCGATGCCTTGGTGCAGGAAGCCATGAAGTATTTGGGCGTTCGTTATCGTGCCGGAGCTTCCGGTCCCAAGTATTTCGATTGTTCCGGTTTTACCAGTTACATCTATCGTAAGAATAATCTGAATATTACCCGCAGTTCCCGCAGCCAGTATCAGGAAGGCACGCCTGTCAAGCGTATTGCCGACTTGAAGCCGGGCGATTTGGTCTTCTTCAGTGGCTCGCGCTCTTCCCGCACGGTGGGTCATGTCGGTATCGTCAAGGAAGTCAGTGCTGATTCCAGCGATTTTTCCTTTGTGCATGCCAGTCGTACGGGAGTTAAGGTGGATGTGATGTCTTCCGATTATTACAAGAAGCGCTATTTGGGGGCTCGTCGTGTTCTCTGATATATTTTCGCGGGTACGGAATCTGTTGCAGGGCCAAGGGTCTGCCGGTTCCGGAATAAAGGAAAGTATGTACGACGCTGTCCGGTTTTTCCAGAGAAGTATTTTCCCATGATTTTATGTAAAAAATAATAAGACATGCTGAATTTATTGTTGGCTCCGTTGGTTGCAGACACTACTGTCGGTAACCTGAATCTGTTTCTGGATAAAATACTCGATTTGAGTATTTCTGCAGGAAAGAACATTCTGATGGCCCTCTTGGTTTATATTGTGGGCCGTTTCCTGATTAAGTTGGTGAGAAATCTTCTGGAAAAGGCGTTGGTGCACCGTAAGCTCGACCCGGGAGTCAGAACGTTCATGCAGAGCATGCTGAACATTGTGCTGAACATCCTCTTGATTATTTCCGTCATCGGTGCATTGGGTGTCAATACCACTTCTTTCGCAGCGTTGCTGGCCTCGGCCGGTGTTGCCATCGGTATGGCGCTTTCGGGTAATCTTCAGAATTTTGCCGGCGGTCTTGTCATTCTTGTCTTCAAGCCCTATCGTGTGGGAGATTTCATTGAGGCCCAGGGGGTGCAGGGTACGGTGCGTGAGATTCAGATATTCCACACCATCTTGAATACGGTGGACAACAAGGAAGTGTATGTGCCCAACGGGTCGATGAGCAACGCGGTGGTGGTCAATTACAACCGCAACGCAACCCGCCGGCTCGACTGGACCATTGGCATCGATTATGGCGAGGATGTGAAGAAGGCCAGCGATGTGATTCGCGAGGTGCTTGCAGCCGACAAACGCGTTTTGGCCGAACCGGCCCCCTTTATTGCGGTGGGTGCCTTGGCCGACAGCAGTGTGAACATCGTGGTGCGTGTGTGGGTGAATACCTCCGATTATTGGGGCGTGCATCATGAAACTTTGCAGAATATCTATAATTCGTTCAACGAGCGCGGCATCAACTTCCCGTTCCCGCAGCAGACGGTTCATTTGGTACACGGATAGCAAAATGTGCCTAAATGTTTGTCGCAGAAAGAAAAAAATAAGGTAAAATTTGTAGAATCTAAAAATATTGCCTAATTTTGCTGCGCCTTAAGTAGGTGGCAGTTGCATTTGCCGGCAAAATGAGCCGGTTGCCCTGAAATCGAAATCAAGTAATAACAAAATAAAAATCAAATCAAGAAATGATTGTAGTACCCGTAAAGGAAGGCGAAAATATTGAACGCGCCCTCAAAAAATTCAAGAGAAAATTCGAGAAAACCGGTATCGTAAAGGAACTTCGCGCCCGTCAGCAGTTCGACAAACCTTCTGTTCTGAAGCGTTTGGCTAAGGAGCATGCTATCTACGTACAGCGTTTGCACCGCGAAGAAGACTGATATTCGGTCTTCCGACAGAAAAAGTAAAGCGTCGTTTGGACAGATGTCCGGGCGACGCTTTACTTTTTTCATTGTGTGGCCGGTTGGGGGAATCCGTTCCGGCTGGAGAGGGTCCGCTGTGGGCTCTGTGGAATATTGGTGGGGCGGGCGGACGGAAACGGGGGCTTCCGAAGGGCGCATCCGGCTGTTCCCGTCGTTTTTTTGCGGCCGGTCGTTTGGCTTGTGGCCGCACGCTTTGCCGCAGGACTACGGATGGGGCTGGATTGGGGAACTTGCCCCATGCGCCGGAAGGTCCGTAAAAACACTCAGTACTTTAGGAAAAACAATCCTTACTTTAGAAAATTCTATCCTTACTTTAGAAAAAACAGTCAGTACTTTAGTTTTTTCAAACGTACTGACTGTTTTTTTATGTGTGCATTGTGTGGGTGGTGCGATGCCCGGCGGCAGCAGCCGACCGGGGAAGCGGCCGTTTTTCTCGCTTGCTTTTCCGTTACCGGTTTTTCCTGTAACTGCAGATGGCCCATCCCCATGCCACTGCGGTATAGACGACCAGTGCCCAGAGGCAGGGAAGAAGGTCGGCCAGCGAACTGCCTTTCAGATAGAGGGCGCGCATGGCTTCGATGAAATAGCGCAGCGGATTGAGCAGGGTGACGGCTTTTGCCCATTCGGGCATGCCGGCGATTGGCGTCAGCAAACCGCTCATCAGAATGAAGATGACGAGGAAAAAATACATGACCAGTGCTGCCTGCTGGGTGGTTTCCGAATAGTTGGACACGATGAGTCCCAGGCACGACACCACCAGAATGAACAGCGAGGAGAACAGGAAAATCAGTCCCACATCCCCAGCCGGTGTCAGTCCGTAGATTTTCCAGGCCAGCAGCATGGAGTAGGTGAGGATAAACAGTCCTACGCACCAGTAGGGGATGAGTTTGGAAAGGATGAAGTCAAAGCGGCCTACGGGCGTTACGTTCATCTGCTCGATGGTTCCCTTTTCCTTTTCGCTGACGATGTTGATGGCCGGGAGGAATCCGACGATGAGAATCAGCAGCATCGCTATCAGTCCGGGTATCATGAAGACCTTGTAGTCCAGCTCCGGATTGTAGAGGAAGCGGGGCGATACGTCGCACCGGGCCACCTGGCCGCTGCCCGCCGCGCCTCCGTTTTCGGCCATGAGTTCCTCCGAATAGTCGGCTATAATCTGCGTCAGATAGGTTCCGCCCAGTCCGGCCTTTATGCCGTTGACGGCATTGGCGGATATCATCACCTTCGTTTTCCCTTCCGCATACAGTTCCCGTTCAAAGTCGGGTGCAATCTCCACGATAAAGTCGGCGTCACCGGCTTCCATGTGACCGAAGGCCTGGCGGAACGTTGTGCCGGAATGGGTCAGCGTAAAGTAGGAAGATGCCGACAGTTTCTGTATCAGACGGGAGGAAAGTGTGCTTCTGTCGTTGTCGATGATACAGATTTTCAGCCCTTTCACCTCCTGCGTGGCTACTCGCGGCACGATGTTGAACATGACCAGCGGGAGCATGACGAAGACTACGGGCAGAACCACGTTGCGCATCATCTGCCTGAATTCCTTTTCTATCAAAAACCTTATGACCATAATAATTATTCCAATCTGATTTTGAACAGTCGCCACGAAACGGCCAGCAGCACCAGCGCCATGCCGGCCAGTATGAGCGTTTCCTCCGCAACATATTTCACGTCGGTGCCCTGAATCATCAGTTTTCGTGCCGCTTCCACATACCAGCGGGTGGGAATGATGACGGAAATCTTTTGCAGAACGAGGGGCATGCTTTCGATGGGGAAAATGATGCCGGAGAGGTAGACCGTGGGCACGATGAGCAGCAGTGACAGCAGCATGGCGGCCAGCTGACTGCCTACGGCGGTGGAAATCAGCAGTCCTAAAAGCAGGGCCACCAGCGCATAGAGCAATGAGATGCCGATGAAGGCCGCCAGGCTGCCGGCTACGGGGATGTGCAGCAGGACGACGGCCAGCAGCAGGAGCGTGGCAAAGTTTACGCAGGCGATGACGAAATAGGGCACCAGCTTGGCCACTACGATGCAGATGGGCGGCAGCGGAGAGGCCAGCAGCACTTCGATGGTTCCTGTTTCCTTCTCCCGGACAATGGAAATGCTGGTCATCATGGAACAAATCAGGATGACAATCAGGCCGATGACGCCGGGCACGAAATTGTATTCGCTTTTGCTCTGCGGGTTGTAGAGCATTCGGCTGACGGGTTCTATCCGGAAAACGGGCCTGTAGCCGTTCGCGACTGCGTTTTCCTGCTGGTAGCGGGCCAGTATCTGCTGGAGGTATCCGTTGCGCACGGATGCCTGGTTGGGTTCCGAGCCGTCTATGAGTATCTGGAGCTGTGCCTGGCCGGAGTGTTTCATTTCTTCGGCAAAGTCGGGGCTGAACACGATGGCCAGGTCAATCCTTCCGCTTTGGAAGAGGGAATCGACTGCCGCCCGGTTGTCGGGGCTGGCCGTGAGGGTGAAGTAGCGGCTGGCGGCGATGCGTTCCCTGATTTGTCCGGTCACTTCGTCTTTTGAGAAGTCGAGAACGGCCACGCGGGAATCCTTGACTTCCGTTGTGATGGCATATCCGAAGAGGATAATCATGACCACCGGCATGACCAGCAGGATGAGCATCGTGCGCTTGTCGCGGAAGATGTGGTAAAACTCTTTCTGAACGAAGGATAAAAACTGTTTCATGTTGCCGTCTCCTTTCAGTCGCTTGTGCGTCGGGCCTTTCGGGCCAGCGCCAGAAAGACATCATACATGGAGGATACTCCGAAGCGCCGCTTCAGGTTTTCGGGCGTATCCAGTGCTTCTATTTTTCCGTCGACCATCATGCTTACGCGGTCGCAATATTCCGCCTCGTCCATATAGTGGGTAGTCACGAAGACGGTAATTCCGCTGTCGGCGGCCCGGTAAATCAGTTCCCAGAATTGCCGTCGGGTGACGGGGTCTACGCCGCCGGTCGGCTCGTCCAGGAAAACGATGCGGGGACTGTGGAAGATGCTGATGGAGAATGCCAGTTTCTGCTTCCAGCCCAGGGGCAGCGAGGCCACGCGGGTGTTACGTTCGGAGGAAAAGCCCAGTTCGGCCAGCAGCCGGTCGCACTTCTCGCGGATGGCCTTCATGGACATGCCGTAAATGCCGCCGAAGAGCCGCAGGTTTTCGTAGACGGTGAGGTCTTCGTAGAGCGAGAATTTCTGGCTCATGTATCCGATGTGTTTCTTGACCTCTTCCGCCTGTTTGTAAACGTCGAATCCGGCGACGGTGGCTTTTCCGTCCGACGGGCGGCTCAGTCCGCACAGCATGCGCATGGCTGTCGTCTTTCCGGCGCCGTTGGCACCGAGGAATCCGAAGATTTCTCCTTCCTTCACCTGAAAACTGATGTGGTCCGTCGCGGTGAAGGTGCCGAAGCGCTTGGTCAGTCTGTCGGCCACGATGACGTAATTATCTTTCATCGCTGTTTTTCATTAATGACATGAAACAATCTTCTATGGTGGCGGTGATGGCGCCGATTTGGACTTGCGTGTGTCCCTTCGAAGCCAGATGGGATGCCACGTCCTCCTTTGCGGCACCGGCCGTTACCGTCACGTGAAAGGTTTCGCCGAAGGGAAAGACGGTCTTGACCAGCGGCCAGCTGCGCAGGTCGTCCGTCAGACGGTGCATGCGGTCGCTTTTTATCGCCCATAGTGTGTCCGAATAGGCCGAGATGATGCCCGCCGGGGTGTCTACCCGAAGAAATTTACCGTTCTGAATCAGTGTAATGCGGTCGCACAGCATCGCTTCGTCCATATAGGGCGTGGACACTACGACGGTCATCCCGTGCTGCCTTTTCAGCTTTTTCAGCATTTCCCAGAATTCCTTGCGCGATACCGGGTCGACTCCCGTTGTCGGTTCGTCCAGAAACAGGACGCGGGGGGCGTGGATGAGGGCGCAGCACAAGGCCAGTTTCTGCTTCATGCCGCCCGATAGCTGGCCGGCCTTTCGGGTTCTGAACGGCTCTATCTGGCAGTAGATGTCGCGCACCAGTTCGTAGTTTTCCTCAAGGGTGGTGTGGAAAATCGTGGCGAAAAAGCGCAGGTTCTCCTCTACGGACAAATCCTGGTAGAGCGAGAAGCGGCCGGGCATATAGCCGATGCGGCGGCGTATTTTCCGGTATTCTTTCCTTACGTCGCATCCGTCCACGGTGGCGCTGCCTTCGTCGGCCAGCAGCAGTGTGGTGAGAATGCGGAACAGCGTGGTCTTGCCTGCGCCGTCGGGACCGATGATGCCATAGATTTCTCCTTCCTGCACATTGAAATCAAGTCCTCTCAGTGCGGGCGTTTTTCCGCGCTGATAGCTCTTCTTCAGATTCTTGACCGATATGATGTCCATGGTCCGGCCTGTTTAGAATTTCACGTCGCCATACATTCCGCGCTTGATGAGCCCGTCGTTGCTGACTGCTATCTTGACGGCATAGACCAGGTTGGCGCGTTCTTCCCGGGTCTGTATGGTTTTAGGAGTAAATTCCGCCTCGTCTGCTATCCAGACAACGGTGCCTTCATAGGCTTTGCGGTCTGTTTTTCCCTGGTCAGCGTAAACGGTTACCTTCTGTCCGATTTTCAGGGTCGTGAGCTGGTCGGCCGTGAGGTAGGCACGCAACTTCATGCGGCTGATGTCGGCCATCTTGAAAAGCGGTTTCCCGGGCACGACATATTCTCCGGGTTCTGCATATTTGGCAAGGATGATTCCTTTGATGGGGCTGGCTGCAACCGATTTCCTTATCTGGTCCTCCACCTGTGCCAGCTGGGCCTCTATGCCCGAACTTTGTCCGTCCAGACTGCTGTTGCTGCTGTTGATTTGTTCCTCCGTAGCTTCCAGCTGGCGCTGGAGGATGGCAATTTGATAGTCCAGTTCGTCCACCTGCTTTTCTGTGGCGGCATCGGCTTTCAGCAATTCACTGAAGCGCGCCTTTTCCCGTTGCAGATTGTCTATCTGCTGCCGGAGTGCGGCCACCTGGCGTTTCCTGTCAAGGCGTTTGCTGTCCGTGGCCGTCAGTGAGGCCGACAATTGCCTTTTCTTCAGTGCGAGTTGCACGGTGTCAACACAGCCCAGCTTTTCGCCGGCTTCCACCGTGCGTCCCTCTTCAGCAGTCAGGGCGGTCAGTTCCCCTGCGGTCTGTGCCGAAACGATGATTTCCGTTGTTTCAAAAATGCCGGATGCGTCATATTCCACCTCTTTGTCCCCGCAGGCGGCCAGTGCCAGGGAGAGTCCGATTCCTAAAATGAAATGTGCCTTCATGCTTTCCGTGTTTTTTACTGGTTGATGGTGTTCTTTAATTCATATATCTTTTTCAGCATTTCCACTTCGTGCGTGGCGTGGCTGATGCGTGCCTGGTTTTCCCGCGTGATTTCCTGCAGCAGGTCGTTAACGCCGATGACTCCGTGAGTCAGCTGGGTTTCGGCGGCCTGCCGCACGGCTGTGCGCAACTCAATAATCTCCGCGTCTTCTTTCATCATCTGTTCGTATTGCCGGATGGCTTCTGTTTCCTGGGCGGATTGCAGCCGGTTGTTGAAAAGGAAGGTTTCCCGTTCCGTTTCTATTTGCTCCCGTGCGATGTCCAGTTTGCGCCGGTCGGCCTTGAGGGTATATAGCCGGCCGATGTTCCAGGAGAGTCTGATTCCGGCGATGCCGTTCAGTTTCAGGTCGTGGCTGAACATGCTTTCGAACATGTCATATCCGGGATAGCCGTAGTATCCCTGTGCAAAAAGGCTGATTCTAGGCCGGATGCCTGCGTTCAGCAAACTTTCTCGGGTCTTGATTTGCTGCATCCGTGCGGAGAAAAGGTGCAGTTCCGGCCGACGGCTTTCGAGCGTTTGCGGCAGGGAGGCTGCCGGCTTCAGCAGACGGACCACGTCGGCCGTGTCCTTCCCGACAAAGAGGGCCAGCATCTGGCGGTAGCTTTTTTGCATGGAGACCAGGGCGGTCCTTTCCTGCCGGGCCTTCAGATATTCCGCCCGCACCGTGTTTATGTCGGAGGTCATGGCGGTTCCGTGTGCCTTCCGGGATTCCAGTATCCGGCAATTGCTCTGCAGCAGTTTCTGCAGTTCCCCGTTCCATTTGAGTTTTTCATCCAGCAGCAGAATGCCGAAGAACAATTCATTCACCCGGTTACGCAGGGCATACATATCCACCTCGGTCTGCGCCATCTGCACCTCTTCTTCCGAGCCGGCCAGACGTTTCTGCGCCTGAAGGTTGCCGCCGTCCCAAACGACCTGGTTCAGGTCCAGCGCTATTTTATACAGGTCTTTCCTCATGCTGGGGCTTTCCTCTCCGCTGCCTGCCAGCAGTTGTCCCAGGGCATCCGGAAAGTGGGTCGCATCGGATTGATAGGACGCTTGTCCGCTCACTGAGAGTTGGGGCAGATACCCGCGGCGGATGTTCTGGAGAGTATAGGCCGTTGACTGCCGGATTAAGTCGTATCTCTGCAGAAGGGGGTAGTTGTCCCTTGCCAGTTGCTGGCACTGCTCCCAGCTGAGTTGTGCGGCGGCCGGAAGCGAGAAGGCCAGCATGACAACAGCTATTGAAATGGTGCTTAATTTTCTCATTCGTTTTCCTCCCGATTTTTTATTGAGATGACAGGGAATGATAACATTCATATCTACAATGGCAAAGGTATGCATGAATCGCCGACTGACCAATGTTGGAACTTTATGAAAATTGAGTAAATTCTGTTTTTGGGGCAAAAAATACCGGCCGCGTCGCTCTATGGAGCATTGGGATGATGGCGGGGTGTGCGGCCGGTGGCCGGACGCAGGGGCAGGCCATACGTTTCGGGATGTCCCGAACCGGGGCCGGGAATCCGTGTGGCAGGAAACTGGGGCTATTGCGGGGACAGACGACAGCATCCTGCGCTGTCGGGCGGGCTCCGGCTGTTTGTTCCGGACGTTCAGGATTTCGGGAAGAACCGCTTCCGGATGAGCGCTTACGTTGCCGGAAATTGCCGTTCTGCCGTTCTGCCGGCCAATAACCGGTTCACATTTTTTGCGTGTCTCTTTTATTTTCGTATTTTTGTGTTCCTGATATTCATATTGCTGTTATCCTTTCATTCGTATGCCGATGAAAACATCCCGCGACATATCCGAGGTCTTGTCCTCCACCGTAGAGAGTCTTTTGGTCGATTTTGGCGAATTGCCCCTGAGTACCTGTCGTTGTGAAGGCGAACCCACGCCGTCCGGCCAGGTGCTTGCCGAAGTAGTGCAGCTGATTCGCCGTATTCTTTTTCCCGGCTATTTCGGGGAATCGCTGAAATACAACCATGCGCTGGCTTATCGGGTCGGGATGGACGTCGACCGGGTGTATGCCTTGCTTATCGACCAGATTCATGCGGGGCTGTGTCAGCGTTGCGACGCGCACAGCGTGTCCGAGCGTCACCAGCTGGCCCGTCAGTTGGCCATGGATTTCATCAGTTACCTGCCGACCTTGCGCCGTCAGCTGGCCAAGGACGTAGTGGCTGCCTATAACGGCGATCCGGCCGCCACTTCCTTTGAAGAGGTCATTTGCTGCTATCCCGCCATAAAGGCTGTCAGCAGTTACCGCGTGGCCCACCGTCTTCATACGCTCGGCATCCCTCTCGTGCCGCGCATCATTACGGAACTGGCTCATAGCGAAACGGGGATAGACATTCATCCGGGAGCGCAGATTGGCGAATATTTTACGATAGACCACGGTACTGGTGTGGTCATTGGCGAAACCTGCATCATTGGCAGCCATGTGAAGCTTTATCAGGGCGTGACGCTGGGAGCCAAGAGTTTTCCGCTCGATGCTGACGGCCATCCCATCAAGGGCATTCCGCGCCACCCGATTCTGGAGGACCATGTGATTGTTTACAGTAACGCGACCATTTTGGGCCGCATCACTATCGGGCATGATGCCGTGGTGGGCGGAAATATCTGGGTGACGGAAAATGTTCCTCCCCATGCGCATATCGTGCAGCGGAAGTAAGGCGTGTTTTTCCTGCAGGCCATATTTTCGTGCATTTCGCTTGTCTTTTTAAAGTTTACCTGCATCTGCCGTTCCTGTTGGAGGCATTTGTCAGGTGTGTTTCTATATTCCAAATGCTATGCACACTCACTGTTTTTATTATTGCCTGTTGGGCTTCCTGACCTTTCTGACAGCCCGTGCCGACAGCCGGTTGATTAACGACGGATGGAAGTTCCGTTCCGGCGATGTTCCCGAAGCGCGTTATGCCGCCTATGATGATGCAGCCTGGAGGAGTCTGCGTCTGCCACACGACTGGGCTTTCGAAAACGGCTACAGCGCCGATGGAGCGCAAGGCGACAAGGGCGGCTATGCGGGCGGAGGCATTGGCTGGTATCGGCGGGAGTTGCGTCTGACTCCTGAGGAGCGGCAGGCGCAAAAGGTCTTTCTTGATTTTGATGCTGCCTATATGAATTCCGAAGTCTGGTTCAATGGGCATTATCTGGGCAAGCGTCCCTATGGTTACATCTCTTTTTCGTATGAAGTCACCCCTTATCTGAAGCCGGACCGCAACGTCATTTCCGTGCGTATTGACAACAGCCAGGAGCCCAGTGCCCGCTGGTATCACGGCTGCGGAATTTATGGCGATGTGCATCTGCGCACTCATGGCGAAGCCTATTTTGAACGGCACGCCACCTTCATACGGCGCTCTACAGCCCGGGGCGAAGTGGAGTTCTCCACCTTGGTCCGTACGTCCGGGCAGTCGGGCCGTTATGGGTGGGAAGCCGAGATTTTTGATGCCCGGGGGCATTCCGTGGCCTGTCATTCGGGCGAGCCTGTGGTTGCGACACCGAAGGGCGATTCCCTCGCCGGTCGGTTGAAGGTGCGTAAACCGTCGTTGTGGAGTCCGGAGCACCCGGTGCTTTATACGCTTCGGCTGCGTCTTTTGTCGTCCGGGGGAAAAGTGGTGGCGGAAGAGCGTCATCGCATCGGTTTCCGCGATTTTCGTTGGGAGACCGACCGCGGATTTTTCCTGAACGGCAAATCATACAAGTTGCGGGGAATGAGTGAACATCTGGAGGGTGGACCGGTAGGTGCCTGCTATACGCCGCAGCTGCTGCGCTGGAAACTAGGATTGCTGAAGGAGATGGGATGCAATGCCGTGCGAACGGCCCATAATCCGCAACTGCCGGTTTTCTACGACCTTTGCGATGAAATGGGATTGTTGGTGATGGATGAGGCCTTCGACGGTTGGTCCCGTAAGGCCGAGCACGATTACGGCCAGCAGGCTTTCGCTGCGTGGTGGGAGCGGGATTTGCGCGCCTTCATCCGTCGCGACCGCAATCATCCCTGTGTCTTCCTCTATAGTGTGGGCAACGAAACGGAAGGGGAGATTGCTGCCGATTTGGTGCGTGTCTGCCATGAGGAGGACCCGACTCGTCTGGTCACTTCGGGCAGTGCAGCGTCAGGCGCCATGGATATCGTCGGCATGAACGGCGGCAGTGAAACCAGGCAGTTCCTTTCCACTTATCGTCCCGATACGCGTCCCTTTGTGGCGACAGAGAATCCCCACACCTGGCAGGTGCGTGGCTTTTACCGGAGCCGCACCTGGTATCGTGACGGCTACCGTGAGAACTATCAGCACGACATTCCGAACCTGACGGCGACGGAAATCTTTACTTATGACTGGTGCAATCCTGAGCGGCGTTCTCCCAAGCAGGTGTTCAATTCCTCCTATGACAATGCCACGGTGCGTGCCACTTCTCGCCACATCCTTGAAGTGCAGCGCGACTGCGATTGGTTTTCAGGCAGTTTCCGATGGACCGGTTTCGATTATCTGGGCGAGGCCGGTTACGTGCATGGCGGATGGCCTTTCCGCGCGTTCCAGTCCGGCGCGCTCGACCTCGCCGGATTCCCCAAGGACCTGTATTATCTGTATCAGAGCGAGTGGACCGATAAGGACATGGTGCATCTGTTGCCGCACTGGACGCATCCCCGCATGCAGCCCGGAACGCTCATCCCCGTTTGGGCCTACACCACGGGCGATGAAGTGGAGCTTTTCCTCAACGGACGTTCACTGGGCGTTCGCCGCAAGGGTCGGCGTTGGGACCAGATGCAGTGTGAATTTATGGTGCCCTGGCAGCCCGGCCGCCTTGAGGCTGTAGCCCGCCGCCGTGGCCGTGAAATAGCCAGGGTGGTGCAGACCACGGCAGGGGCTCCCGCACGTTTTTCCGTTACGGTGGAAAACGACAGCCTGAAGAATGACGGCGTCGATATCAGTATTCTGACTGTGCGGCAGGAAGATATAGCCGGCACCCTCAGCCCGTATGCCGACAACCGTATTTTTGTCGCCCTCAACGGTCCGGCGCGTGTACTTTCGTTTGAAAATGGAAATCCGGTGGATACCGAGCGTAATTTTGCCGCTTCTTCTCGCCGCTGTTTCTTCGGTTTGAATCGCCTGTTCATACAGTCGGTCGAAGCGGCCGAAGCCCCCGTTTCCGTGCTGCTGTCGGCCATCTGTGGCGACCGCCAGTTGCAGCAGTCGTCCGAAGTGAGCATCGTGACCACAGAAGTGGTGCTCCGGGGCGCCCGCCCGCAGCGGCATCTTCGCATCCACTATACCACCGACGGAACCTTCCCCACGCCAGCCAGTCCTCGCTATGAGGGACCTTTCCGCGTGGTGGAGGGCACGGAGGTGAGGGCTGCTGTGTACGACGGCGCGCGCTGTCTGCAGCAGTTGTCCGAACGTTTCGGACGTGAGGAAGGCTTGTTCTGGCCTGCTGCGGCGAAGGAATAATGTGTCAATGGAGAAAATTCCGGTCATGTGCCGGTATTGGTATAGAATAAAAGAGTTGTCGCCCGGGCGGTCGTTTCCGTCCGGGCGACAACTCTTCTTGTACCTTTTTTGCCGGCAATGCTTCAGGCGCCGGCGTTTTCCTTCTTGTCATCCGCCGTTCGTGGAGACGGGCGTCGCGGTTCCAGCCGGTGGGAGTTATTCCACACTGATTTCGTCAACAAAGAGAAATGCCGGTTTCCCTTTTCCCGGATGCCAGTCCGGCAGGCTCCGTTCGGTGAGCGCCCGCAGTCTGACGTAGCGTGCCGTTGTGGGTACGAAGTCCAGCCGGTGGGTATAGATGCGGTCGGCAGCTTCGGCCGTCATCGGTTTCACGTCTTTCTTGGCCACGGTCGTAAACGTTTTTCCGTCCTGCGACAGGCTCACCTCCATTCCCCGCGTATCGACCACCCACGAGGTTTTGTCAACGCAGCAGCGTATTTCCGCACGTGCTACGGTGGTGAGTTGGTGCAGATCGACCACCAGGTCCAGGTCATTCTGATAGAAGCCCACCCAGCGGCCGGTTCGGAAGTTGGTGTCGTCGGCCAGCAGTCCGTCGGTCAGGGCGGCAGCTCCGCCAAAGGCGTAGTCGGGATGGGGAGCCGCCAGCAGGCGCACGGGACAGGCCGTGGCTTTGTTGAAGACAATGCGTTCGCTGCTTTCTGCGGAGCTTTCGCCGTTGCGAAGGGCTACGGCGCGGAGTTCGGCCGGTTGTTGCAGGTGCAGCGGTCCGGCGTAGCGCTGGCTTTCCGCATGGGGGCGGCTTCCGTCAAGTGTGTAGCGAATTTCCGCGCCGTCCACCGTGTTGAGCCGGGCAATGACGGCCCGGTGGGTCGTGTCGGCGGAAAAACTGGCCGCCACGTCGAGCAGGTGGCGGGCATAGCGATAGCCTGCGCGGTCGTAATGGCGGAACATTCGCAGCAGCCGTTTCCTGAATGCCCCGAAGTCCTTTTTGCCGGCTTCGCTCCATTGCACCTCGCTCAGGGCGGCCAGTCGTGGCAGCGCCATGTATTCCACCTGGCGGAAGGTCGGCATATATTCCGTCCACAGATTGGCCTGCACCCCTATGATGTGGCCGGCTTCTGCCGGCTTGAGGGAGGCCGGAACAGGTTCGTAGGCATATACTTTCTCCAGCGGCAGATAGCCGCCGATGGCTTTCGGTTCCTTTTTCTTGTCACGGGCCTGGTAATAGTCGAAGTAAAGGTAGGTGTTGGGCGTCATGATGACGTCGTGCCCCAGGCGTGCGGCGGCAATGCCACCCTTTTCGCCGCGCCACGACATGACCGTCGCCCCTTCGGGCAGACCGCCTTCCATGATTTCGTCCCAGCCGATGATGCGGCGGCCCAGTGCCTGCAGCCGCTGTGCGGCATAGCCGATGATGTAGCTTTGCAGCCTTTCTTCGGCCGTGTGTCCGTCGCGGGCCTTCAGTTGCAGCTGGCGGATGCGGGCCTGACATTTCGGACACTTCTTCCAACGTTTTTTCGGGCATTCGTCGCCACCCACGTGGATATATTCAGAAGGGAAAAGTGCCGCCACCTCTTCCAGTACATCGCCGATGAAGGTCAGTGTGCGGTCGTTTCCGGCGCAGAGCACGTCGTCGGAAATGCCCCATTCCTGCCGGACTTCATAGGGGCCGCCCGTGCAGCCCAGTTCCGGATAGGCGGCCAGTGCGGCCTGCATGTGTCCCGGCAGGTCGATTTCCGGTATGATGGTGATATAGCGTTCACAGGCGTATTCCACAATGTCGCGGATTTCATCCTGCGTGTAAAATCCCCCGTAAGGGTGTCGGTCGCGTGGTTTCGCCGTTCCGGCGCGCACAGCACCCACCGTTGTCAGTCGCGGGTATTTTTTGATTTCGATGCGCCATCCCTGGTCGTCGGTCAGATGCCAGTGAAAGCGGTTGATGTTATGCAATGCGAGCATGTCGATGAAGCGGCGTATCGAGTCGGGGCCGAAGAAATGGCGCGACACGTCGAGGTGCGTACCCCGGTAGGCAAATCGCGGAGCATCGCTGATGCGTACGGCCGGGATGCTGATTGCCGTTGTCCGCTGTCCCGTAGCCGGCAGCGCCTTGCGCAAGGTTTGTATGCCGTAAAAGACGCCGGCCCCCGTGCTGCCGGCAATGCGGATGCGTTGTGCCGTCACTTCAAGCGTGTAGCCTTCATCGTTGCCGGTTGTCGGGTCTGTTTCCAGCACGATGGCGGGCCCGTCGGTTTTCCGGTAGCCGGTTTCGGGCCGCAAGCCGGTCAGTTCTTCTATGTAGCCGGCCAGCAACTGGGCATTACGCTTGAGTTCGTCGTTGCGCTTGGGATAGCAGATGCGTGTGCGGGCATCGAGCGTGAAAGGAGCTTCTTCGTGTATTTCCGTTTGCTGCGGCATCGGAATGATGTTGAAATCTGCAGTTTGTGCCGTGATGCTGGCGGGCAGGAGGATGGCGGCGAAGGCCATAATTCCCGAAAGGCGTTTCATGTTCATGTCCTGTTGTTTTGAAAGTAGGGAGAAAGTGGAGAAGGAGGTTTGTCCTCCCTGTCCCATTTAAGTTGTACAAAGATAGTGAAAGGCGAGAGCAATGACAAGACGAAAACGGAGTTTTCAGGCTTGTCATTGCCGAGCCGCCTCCTATCTTATGGAAAGATAGTGAAAGGCGAGAGCAATGACAAGACGAAAACGGAGTTTTCAGGCTTGTCATTGCCGAGCCGCCTCCTATCTTATGGAAAGATAGTGAAAAGCGAGAGCAATGGCAAGACGAAAACGGAGTTTTCAGGCTTGACATAGCCGAGCCGCCTCCTATCTTATGGAAAGATAGTGAAAGGCGAGAGCAATGGCAAGACGAAAACGGAGTTTTCGGATTAGGCATTGCCGGAACGCTTCCCGGATTAAGGGAATGACCGGTAAGGACAGGTGCGGAGACCCGGGAAAAGATAAAAAATCTGAAAAAGTTTTGCTGAGTCGTTGGTTTATAAGGGCTGCCGGAATGAGCGGCCCGCCCCCGTCTGCCGGATGGCCGGTACATTCCCGTTTTTTTGTACCTTTGTAGTGGCGGTACTTTTGCCGCGTTCCGTGACGATGACTATGACGAATCCATCACCGGCCGACCGTGTCGGCCAGTTTCTTGCTTATCTGGCTGCCGACCGTGGTTATTCTCCGCGTACAGTTGAGTGCTATGAGGCCGATTTGCGTTCCTTCGAGGCGTTTTTCCACCGTCTTGAGGGTGTGCCCGACTGGTCGGCGGTCGATGCCGACATCGTGCGCGGTTGGGTGGCCCATCGCATGGACAGCGGACTCAGTGCGCGCTCCATGCGCCGTTCGCTCAGTGCGCTTCGTTCCTTTTTCCGTTATCTGTTGCGGCTCGAGGTGGTGACGGCCGATCCCGTTTCGCTGGTGCCCAATCCCAAAATCGGTAAGACGTTGCCCTCATTTGTGAAGGAGACGGAAATGGACCGCCTGCTCGATGGCATTACCTATCCCGACAGTTTCGAAGGAAGTCGCGACCGGCTCATATTGCTGACGTTTTATTCCACCGGCGTCCGTGTTTCCGAACTGGTGGGGCTGGATGTGGCAGATGTCAGTCTGTCTTCCGGCGATCTCAAGGTTACGGGCAAGCGCAACAAGCAGCGCATCATTCCCTTCGGCCGTGAGCTGCGCGACGAGATGGAGCACTATCTGCTTCTTCGTGCCCGTTGCTGCGGTCGGGAGTCGGGCCCGCTTTTTGTCGATGCCCAGGGGATGCGGCTGACCGTTGCCCAGGTGCGGCGGCAGGTTCGTTTTTACCTTTCGCAAGTCACGTCGCTCACCAAGCGTACGCCGCACGTGCTGCGCCACACATTTGCCACCGTCATGCTCAACAACGGTGCGGACCTGACGGCCGTCAAGGAACTGCTCGGGCATGAAAGCCTGGCCACCACCGAAATTTATACGCACACCTCTTTTGCCGAATTGCGGAAAGAGTATGAAAAAGCCCATCCGCGGGGCGGAAACGGAAAGAAGGAGTAGCGGTGTCCGTTTCGTATCTCCACGTTAAGAAAAATTATCGGTTCTTAGGAAAATATATACTTTCATTCCGTCGGGTAACTGCTCCTGTTGCAACGCTTCGGCCGACTGTTTTTTCAGCAGCAGGCGCAGAAAATCCGAAAGTAAGGAGTGAAAAAAGAGTCGGCCGGACAGAATCCGGCTTTAGAAACAAAAAAATGCGGATAGCGACCTGTCTTGCCGTCGCTATCCGCATTCCTGTTACAAAGATAAGTCGAAATCAATCGAAATCCAAATTTTGATTAACTAACGTTAACTGTATTAATTCGCATTGCTTGATTATTTTCCCGGGGGAATCTATCCGTTTTCAGCCCAGAATGGCGGAAGGTTTGCAAAATCCGTTGTTGCAGGAGAATGCGGGGGATGCACGTTCCGGGGAAGAGGGCAGCTTTGCGCTTCAGTGTTTCAGTCTTGCTCCTCGAAGCGCAATGTCTCCACTTTTTCCAGCCGTTCCTTGAGGCGGGGCATGGCGTTTTTCCGGATGCGGAGGGTCATGCTGCAGTCGTTGTCGTAGCCTTGTGCCACTATGGCGGGGTTTTCTTCCTTGACAATGCGCATCACAGCGTTCATGAAAGGATATTCAAAGAAGAAGGTCACTTCTTCGTCAACCGTCTTTTCCACGATTTGAGCCTGCGCGATGGCATCGGCCGCCGCCATCCGGTAGGCCACAATCAGTCCGCTGGTGCCCAGCTTTATGCCTCCGAAATAGCGGATGACAACGACCAGCACGTCGGTCAGTTCATTAGAGTTGATTTGTCCTAAAATGGGCTTTCCCGCCGTGCCTGAAGGTTCTCCGTTGTCGTTGGCACGGAAGTCCTTGCGTTCCGGCCCGAGCACATAGGCATAGCAGCAGTGGCGGGCGTCGTAATATTTCTTCTGGTAGAAATCCACCCGTTCCTTTACTTCGTCGAGTGAGTGTACGGGTTCGAGAAAAGCCAGAAACTTGCTGCGCTTTTCGTAATATTCTCCTGCTGACGGCTCGTCTACCGTGCGATATACATCCGATGTCTCTTCCATAAAAATAGCGTGTTCTTGGTGGTTGGGTCGTCTGACAGACCATCGCAGGCATCCCCGTTTCGGGACAATCGGCCTGAAGGGCAATGGCGGTAAAGAGGGACGCTTTGCCGCCTTTGACGGCCGAATCTTCGCGATTGACCTGCAATATTCGCAAAATTACCTGACATCTGCAAGTAAAGGGCCCGTATTTTGGTATCGTCAGCCAGCAGGCCGCCCGTTGTCCGGCGGAGTCGGAAGCCTGACCCAAGAGGGGATTGCCCGTTATGGTCGGTCTTCTTCTCATCCGGTCGTGACTGGTGGCGGATGCTTGTTTCAGAAGATACATGTCGATGCCGGTTTAAATGCAGGAAAAGTTGCATTTTAAATAAAAATTAAAAAAAGAGAGCGCTTTTTTACTTCGGAATTAAAAAAAACGTTACATTTACCACGGAAAAACATTGTTACCTGCCGTTCCCTATAATTACTATAGTAGAAAAATCTATCTAGTGGCATACCTTTAATGAAGAGAATTTTTTTTGATGAAGACTTTACGAAAAATGAGCTTTGCCGGTTGGCTTTTGCTCTGCAGTATCCTATGTACAGGCTTACAGGCACAAACCGTTTTGCTGTCCGGACAGATAGAGGACGGCTTTCTGAAGATTCCCCTCGATGATGTCCGTGTGCGGGTGCTCACGGCCGACAGTGCGGTAGTGGCCGATTCGGCCAGCATTACCCGGGTCGTTTCCGGAAAACGGCTGTTTTGTGTGTTGTGGTCGGCCAAGATTAAGGCCGGGAAAGGAACCTATCTGGTGCATGCCAGCCGGCCGGGCTATACCGATGCCTGGCAGCGGGTGGAAGTGAGCAGTACGTCGTCCAAAGAGGTGAATGTGCCCGTGCTTCAGCTGCGCCGGGTGATGGACCGTACACTCGGAACCGCCACGGTGAAGGCGACGAAGGTGAAAATGTATTACAAGGGTGACACACTCGTTTATAATGCCGATGCCTTCCAGCTTCCTGACGGGTCCATGCTCGATGCCCTTATCCGGCAATTGCCCGGAGTGAAACTCAACGAGGACGGTGAAATTTTTGTAAACGGCCGTAAAATTGATGAGCTGTTGCTCGGTGCGCGTTCCTTTATGAACGGCAAGCGGCAGGTGATGATGGAAAATCTGCCTTATTACACGGTGAAGGATATCAAGGTGTATGACAAGCGTACCGACCGCAGCGAGGCCTTGGGGTATGATGTTGAACCGAGCAAATATGTCATGGATGTCCATTTGAAGCCGGAATACAACCGGGGGTGCCTGGCACATGTCGAGGCGGCTGCCGGAACGGAGGAACGCTGGCTGGGACGCGGTTTCCTTTTGGGGTTTATCGGAAACCTGCGCGTGTCCCTGCTGGGTAATCTCAACAATGTGAATGAAACCCGGCATATCGGGGAGTCCGGCCACTGGACGCCTCAGAAAGCACCGCGTTCGCTCACGACGGTGCGCAGCGGAGCCGTCGAAATAGACTATCATACAAAGGAAGACCGGCTGAAGGAAAATTTTTATGCCGAATATACCTCCACGACCGACCATGTACAAATGCGTGAACGCCGTGAGCAGTTTCTGGATGGACGCATGCCGACATCGGTTTCCGAATATGCCAGCCGCAACGGTACGCGGAAGTTGTTCTTTTCCAACAACCTGTCGCTGAAACAGCCCTTCTATGCCCGTCTCGCAACGAGAGTGGACTACCTCCGGCGCGATGGTTCGTTCAATTCCGTTTTCGACCAGTGGGACGATACGCTGACAGTTTCGCAGCGCAGTGTCGGGATGAGCGAGGGAAAGGCCTGGCAGGCGCAGGCCCATCTTGACGGTGACATCAATCTGAATCGGGACCGTGAGCAGCATTTGGCTTTCAACGTCTCTTTTGAACATACGACCGACAAGTCGGAAAGTGCTGAGCGCTATGCGTTACGGCATGCGGAAACGGCGGCTGCTACGTTGCAGCACAATGCCGGAGATATCAGCCGGCGGCAGACAAAGGGCCGTCTCAGCCTGACGCACGAGCACCGGCTGTTGGGTGAAGTGGGATTGACGGTGGCCGATGAATTGTCTCTGTCGCGCTTTGATACGCACGACTGGCTGTATCATCCCGACACCCTCCTGCTGCCTTCGCAGCTGGATTTCCTGAATGCCATCACCGACTATAACAACTCTTATGACAGCGATCATTGGCTGACACGTAATGTCGTTCGACTTTCTCTGTTTGAACGGGGATATTATAAGTTTTCCCCCGAGTCGCCGGTACGTGTTTCCTACAACAAGTGGAATGTGAGCCTTTCCCTCCCTTATGAACACGCTTCGCTTGATTACTGCCGCGGTGCCGTCGACACGCTGGCGCGCCAGAATGACCTTCTGGTCAATGCTTCGGCCAATTATACAGCAGTTTGGCGTAATGGCCGGCAGAAGTTTCAGGCCGGTTGGGATTATGGCACGGGAAGTGCGTCGCTGGCCGACCGCATATCCTTCCGTGACGACAGCCATCCTTTGGTGGTGAAACTGGGAAATCCTGATTTGAAGGGTACCTCCGTGAGCAGGTTGTATGCCCGTTATGAGGACAAGTCGGGCAAGAACATGCAGCAGTTCAACGCCAGTGCGTCCTTCAACTACCATCACCGCAGCGTGGCGCAGTCGGTGATGTACGACCCTTTGAGCGGAGTCTACACCTACCGCCCCATGAACATCGGCGGCAGCTACGAGGTGGACGGCAAGTTCGGAATCTCCCGCGCCATCGACCGCGCACAGTGCTGGACGTGGCAGACGGAACTGAAGGGCAGCTACTGGCATTCGGTGGACCATGCGATGCTCTCGGGTGAGACGGCGAGCCGCCGCAACACGGTGAATACGACCACCGTCGAGGACGATTTGTGGCTTCAGTACCGCAAGAATTCACTTTATGTGAAGGCGGCAGGCAACGTCAGCTGGCGGCATTCCGAAGGGCGGATGCAGGATTTCTCCACGCTGGACGCCCTTGATTTCCGTTACGGTCTGAATGCGGGCTATACGCTTCCCCGCATCAATACCACGCTGGCGATGGATGCGAATGTGTACAGCCGTCGCGGCTATGGCAGTGCCGACCTCAATACGGACCATTTTGTCCTCAACGCATCGCTGAGCCAGTCGTTCCTAAAGGGCAAGCTGATTGCCCGTGTGGAGGGTTTCGACCTGCTTCACCAGTTGTCCAACACGCAATATTCCGTCAATGCGCAGGGCCGCGTGGAAACGTGGTACCGTTCTTTGCCGCGATATGTGATGTTCCATCTGGTATATCACTGGAACAAGGCGCCGAAGAAGAAGTAGGCGATTGTCGTGGTGAGAGTAGGATTACGCCGTTCCTTTTCACTTCTGATAAATCGGATAAAAAGGAATGTGGCATCATTCTGTTTTGCAAGTTAGAGCATAAAATGTCTCTTACTAAGACAGATGTATTTTTGAGTATTGCTGAATCCGTGAGAAAATCCATTTATCTATAAAATCGAACCTTTAAATCTATATACTGATGAAAAAGTTGTCTGTTTGTATGTTTTTCCTGTTATTGGGCTGTGTATGCTGCGGCATTCATGCGCAGGATATCCAGTTGGCGGGATATGTAGAAGATGAGTTTCTGAAGAAAGGACTGTCGGATGTGAAAGTGAGTGTGCTGACTACAGACAGCGCCGTAGTGGTGGAGAAAGCACATACGATAATTATTTCTGAGAATGTGCCCAAGACCTTGTATGTAGCTTCTGTGAAGCCGGTGAAGGCTACCTATCTGATTCATGCGGAGTTGCCGGGATATACGGAGGCATGGACACGTGTCACGGTTTCGGATACCTCCCAGAAGAAAGTGGATTTCGCCACCCTGCTATTACGCAGGGTAATGGACCAGAAACTGGGTGAGGCCACGGTAAGGGCCACCCGGGTGAAGATGTACTATAAGGGAGACACGCTGGTGTATAATGCCGATGCCTTCCAGCTTCCAGACGGCTCCATGCTGGATGCACTGATCCGTCAGCTTCCTGGTGTGAAACTGAATGAGGCGGGGGAAATCTTCGTGAACGGCCGGAAAGTTGACGAACTGTTGTTGGGCTCCCATTCCTTCATGCGGGGCAACAAGTCCGTTCTGATGGAAAATCTGCCCTATTACACGGTAAAGGACATCAAGGTGTATGACAAGCAGACGGACATGAGCGAAGCGCTGGGCTATGACGTGGAACCCCGTAAGTTTGTCATGGATGTGAACCTGAAGCGTGAGTACAGTAAGGGCTATATCGCCAACGCCGAGGGTGGGGTCGGAACACAGAAACGTTGGCTGGCGCGTGCTTTCCTTCTGGGGTATACCGACCGTCTCCGGCTTTCCTTTTATGGAAATCTCAATAATGTGAATGAGACGCGTAACATCGGGGAAACCGGTTACTGGACCCCGGCCAACATGCCCCAGTCGCTCACGACGACGCGTAGCGGAATGGGGGAGGTGGCACAGTTGCATAAGGACTTCCAACAGACGCTGTATCTGGACTACAAATCGACTTCCGACCTTACGGACATGCGTATGCGCAATGAGGAGTTCCTGCCGGGCAGAACTATTGTTTCCCTTTCCCAAAATAAAGGCAATTCCGGTTTCCGATATTTGAATGGGGCACACTATTTCATGTGGAAGAAATCATTCTATATAGATATTCAGACTCTTTTCCATCACTCCACGAGTGACGGAACTTCACAATGGAAATCGGACCGTTGGGACGACAGTCTTACGGTATCCCAGCGTACCGACGGGCTGCGGGAAGGTTCCATCTTCTATATACTCAACAGTTCCAGCGTGGCCTTTAATCTGGATAAGGAAAAACAGAATTATTTGCAGGGTGGATGGTCGTTGCATTACCGGAAGGAGCAGTCGGAAGGTGCGGAACGTCATCTTACCGAGCGTTTTTCTCTTCCCTTGCGTGAACTCCGCTATAACAGCAGTGACAGAAACGTGAAGAATCTGGATGGCGGATTGAATGTGTATTATCGTAAGACATTTGCCAACAATTTGGGAATTTTGGTACAGGACAAGTTTAGTTTTTTGAACAAGAGCATTCATGATTATCTTTATCATCCGGATTCTCTCCAGCTTCCTTCTCAGGCGGATGCTTTGACGGCGATTACCGATTGGAACAATTCCTATGACAGCCGTGAGAGAATGATAAACAATACGGTCTATCTGAGTTTCTTCCGAAAGGGATATTATAAACCGAGTCCTGCCTTCCCATTTAATTTGTCTTATAATAAGTACAGTGTTAACATTTCCCTTCCTGTCAATATGCGTGAACTGGACTATCGTCGTGGTGTTTTGGATACGCTGGTGCGTCAGCGCGGTTTCCCGTTCAATGTCTCGCTTGAGTGTCGCGAGGTTTGGAACGGTGACAAGTGCAAGATGTGGTATGGCGGCAGCTATTCCACGGACAATGCTCCGATATATGACCTGGTCACTTATCGTGACGACAGCCGTCCGCTGGTGGTAAAACTGGGAAATCCTGATTTGAAGGGTACCTCCGTGAGCAAGTTGTATGTCCGTTATGAGGACAAGTCGGGCAAGAACATGCAGCAGTTCAACGCCAGCGCGTCCTTCAACTACCATCACCGCAGCGTGGCGCAGTCGGTGATGTACGACCCATTGAGCGGAGTCTACACCTACCGCCCCATGAACATCGGCGGCAGCTACGAGGTGGACGGCAAGTTCGGAATCTCCCGCGCCATCGACCGCGCACAGTGCTGGACGTGGCAGACGGAACTGAAGGGCAGCTACTGGCATTCGGTGGACCATGCGATGCTCTCGGGTGAGACGGCGAGCCGCCGCAACACGGTGAATACGACCACCGTCGAGGACGATTTGTGGCTTCAGTACCGCAAGAATTCACTTTATGTGAAGGCGGCAGGCAACGTCAGCTGGCGGCATTCCGAAGGGCGGATGCAGGATTTCTCCACGCTGGACGCCCTTGATTTCCGTTACGGTCTGAATGCGGGCTATACGCTTCCCCGCATCAATACCACGCTGGCGATGGATGCGAATGTGTACAGCCGTCGCGGCTATGGCAGTGCCGACCTCAATACGGACCATTTTGTCCTCAACGCATCGCTGAGCCAGTCGTTCCTAAAGGGCAAGCTGATTGCCCGTGTGGAGGGTTTCGACCTGCTTCACCAGTTGTCCAACACGCAATATTCCGTCAATGCGCAGGGCCGCGTGGAAACGTGGTACCGTTCTTTGCCGCGATATGTGATGTTCCATCTGGTATATCACTGGAACAAGGCGCCGAAGAAGAAGTAGGCGATTGTCGCGAATTTCCTTTTGGCTGTATCTGGTATTGGCTGAAGCAGTGGAGTGCAATTGGGAAGTGAAGAATCGTTTTTAATAATAGTTTTGAGGCTAATTCTTTTTGAATATAAGAACGTGGTATATAAAATAGAGGTGTATGGTAAATTGAGCAATATAATTGTGTACGTAATAAATTGAAGGTAATGGTTTGCCTGCAAATTAGAAATTGTTGCGTATGAAATTCATGTAAACCTGGTATTTCTTATTAAAATATTATTGGACTATGTCGGCAAAATTAATGCAAAGCAGTGTTGCTCTTTTATTTTTCCTGCTACCGTTACTGACATTGGCTCAAGGAACGTGTAAAGATGTAGAGGATAAGAACAGGATACTGATATCCGGTTCGGTGCGTAATAGCTTTACCGGAAAAGGGGTAGGTAACGCACGGATTTCCGTGTTTGGGGAAGACGGTACTGAGATTTATAAAAACGTATTATTGCTGACGTTTGGTAATCGTAGCAGAAACGGTAATGAATTTCGTGTAAGTTTGCCTCAAGGCCGGTTCCGGTTTCATGTTGAATGTGATGGTTATAAGCCTTTTGACTATTGGTGTGATGTTGACATCAGGCGAAAAAAGATGATCAAGTTACCCGATTTTATGATTCAGCGGGATTTTTCTTTCATTAAGGAGGTGCAGTTGGGCGAAGCGTCAGTAACGGCTACTAAGGTTAAGATGTATTATAATGGTGATACGCTGGTCTATAATGCAGATGCTTTCAAGTTGCCGGACGGTTCCATGCTTGACGATTTAATCCGCCAACTTCCCGGAGCCGAATTGAAGGATAACGGGGAAATCTATATTAATGGGAGAAAGTTGGATTTTCTTTTGCTTAACGGAAGGGAATTTTTTAGTGGCAACAACAAGGTGATGCTGGAGAACTTGCCATATTATATTGTAGACAAATTGAAGGTTTATGAACAGCAAAGCGTGCGCAGCGAGGCATTGGGCCATCAGGTGGATGAAAAATTATATGTTATGGATGTCCGTGTGAAAAAAGAGTATGCGGTCGGGTATCTCGGGAATGTGGAAACCGCAGGTGGCACCCACGATCGTTATTTGGCACGACTTTTTGCGCTCCGTTTTACGGATTATTCCCGCCTGTCTGTATTTGGTGGAAGCAACAACGTTAACGAAAGCCGTAAACCGGGTGCGGACACACATTGGAGTCCTTCGGAAAACACGGCAGGGACAGAACTGCGCCACAATGGTGGTCTTGATTTTCTTCTGGAGAACAAATTGGAAAGTTGGAAGGAAGCCGCAAATGCTGTAGTGACATGGACAGAAACCAGGACAAGGGAACGCAGTGCTTCCGAAACGTTCCTGACGGAGGGAAATACTTTCGGGCGAGGCAGCTCCACGGGCGTTTCGAAGAACCTGGATTTGAATGCCTATAACAATTTTACGCTCAAGAAGCCTTTTTTCCTCGATTTGAAATCAAATTTTAATTATCAGAATTTTGATCGCGTAGGAGAGTCCCTCTCGGCTTCATTCAATGCGCATCCTGACAGTATGGGGACAGATACATTGAATATTGTTACCAATGAATGGATGGCATCAGGTAACAAGTTGGAGGCAAAGCAGTCTGTGCAGTTCTTGCGGAATACCAATATGGGTGATGATGTTGAGGTGGATGCTTATGTGCGTTACGGGCAATCGAGTGGAGTTGACTTTTCCCGTTATCGGCTTCGTTATTATTCCATGTTGGGTAACAATGACTACAGACACCGTTACAATGATGATAACTCTCGGGAATATGAGTATGCGGCCAAGGGCCTTTATCGCATCAACATGAATCGGAATACCCTGTGGGAATTCTCTTATCAGTATAAGCAGAGCGATGCCACAGCGGATCGGCAACGGTACAGGTTGGAGCAAATAGCGGGATGGGAAGACGGTAATACTCTTCTCGACCAACTGCCTTCCAGCCGGGAATTGCTGCGGCAAGCCATAGATAATGAGAACAGCTACAATACGCATATTCAAGGTAAGGTGCATAGGATGTTTACCCGTTTATCTGCCGTAGTGGGAGAACACAAGGTATTTAATGTGTCTTATTATGTAGACCGCCTGTCGAATCGGATTCATTATGCAGCAAACCCTCTTGATACGACGATGATGCGTTCAGAATGGCTACACAATCTGGAGATAGAATTCGATTACCGCTATAAAAACCGAAACAGAATTTATTATCATGTCAACCAGTCGTCTCCTTCCATGATGCAACTGGTTCCGGTCAAGAATACCTATAATCCGTTGTCCATCACTGTGGGCAATCCTGATTTGAAACGGTTGTCCTATCACGGACTATATAATGACTTTAGCTACCGATGGGGAGGTGACCGGAAGGTGAATACGAATTTGGATAATCATATGGGAGTGCGGTATTATCAGAACCAGGTGGCAACTGCAGTTCATTACGATCGGACTACGGGAGTCTATACGTATCGTCCGGAATGCGTGAACGGTAATTATGCCGCATTTTGGTACAATTCTTTAGGCTTTCAGTTTCGAAATCTCCGACAACTGAGCCTGAACAACGGCTTGAGTTATAATTATAAGCATAATGTGGATCTTTATCTGCCAGATGGTTATGAAAGAAGTTTGCGGAGTACGGTCCATACTCATATATTCTCCGAAACACTGAAGGCAGCGTATGACTTCGGGAAGGTACAACTCGGGGTGCTGGGGAAAATGGATTATCGCTATGCGCATTCACAACAGTATGGATTTATGGACATTCACGCGTTCGATGTGACGTATGGCGTAAACATGCAATGTCAGTTGCCTTGGAATTTTAATCTGGCTACCGATTTTAAGGTATACACACGTCGGGGCTATGATGATGAAATGATGAATGATGATGATTTCGTCTGGAATCTATCGCTTTCGCGTTCTGTGTTGAAGGGAAAACTGAATTTTAAGCTTCAGGGGTTTGATATTTTGCACAACTTGAACAATGTGACCTATCTGCTCAATGGGCAGGGCCGAACAGAGACTTGGCGCAGGACCATTCCTCAGTATTGGATGATGCATGTTCAATGGCGATTTAATAAAGTGCCTAAGAGGAGAATCGAGTAGGTTCTCTTCGAGGAGAACGATTTATGCGGGGAGAATGATGATGGATTGAAAACATTGGTGTCCGGAATGATTGGCATTTGCTTTTGATGAGACAAGTTTTTGAAAAGATACGTTTTTCGAGTGTACAATCGTTTATGAAACCAATGGATTGAAGGTGGTGAATTTACCGTTATAGCATGTTATGAATCAAATTATATGAAATATTTTGCGATTGATTTTCATGCTGGAGGATGGGTTAGAGTTGGTATATGCATGTCGGTACGTTCTGCAAAGGAAGAAGTAACCCTACGGGCTTTAGGTACACATCTATTTATTTTATTATTGTGCACCATTGGAAAGTAAACTTTGGCAAGTTCTGGATACCGCGTTTTATCGGGTATATTAGTTTATCCGAGGCCTATTATAAATACAAAGTTCAAAGATCTTGATATGAGTGAGAACTTACAGATAGAAAACTCCTTCGAATAGTAGAGTTATTAAAATAAGATGTATGAAAAGTGCAAATAATCTTGTTTACATTAAAATTGTCCGTTGGGCAAGCCTTTTTGGATTGTTCCTTCTTGGTATTCAATTGGGGCGGGCTCAGAGAATTTCAGTGGGTAAGGATTCCATCTGTATTGTTGGAAGTGTTATCAACGAGTTTACCGGCGAGGGACTGGGGGGAGCTTCAATTAAAATTTATGATGCAGATGGAAAGGTGGTTGCACCGTTTGTGTTGGTGCTGACTTATGGGGACCGACGACACAAAGGCAACGAATTTCGTTTTTTCGTACCTCGTAAGGATGCCAGATATCGTCTGCACGTGAAATGTAAGGGATATGAGCCGTTAGATTATTGGTATGAAATCAAGAACCATGAGAAATACCGGCGTACCAAATCCATCAAGATGCCTGCTGTCAAAATGAAAAGGGATTATTCTGCATTGGAAGAAACACGTGAGCAACAACTGGGCGAGGCCGTGGTACAGGCAACGAAAGTAAAGTTGTATTATCGTGGAGACACTCTTATTTACAATGCGGATGCGTTCAAACTGCCGGACGGATCGATGCTTGATGATTTGATAGCCCAGTTGCCGGGAGCAGAATTGAAATCAGATGGTCAGATTTTTATTAATGGTCGGAAACTGGATTTCCTGTTGCTGAATGGAAAGGAATTTTTCAGTGGAAACAACAAGATTATGTTGGATAATTTGCCTTACTATGTTGTTGACAAGTTGAAGGTGTATGAGGAGTCTTCCCAACGCAGCAAGGCTTTGGGGCATGATGTGGAAAGCAAAAGGTATGTCATGGATGTCCGTCTGAAACGGGAATATTCTGTGGGATATATGGGCAATGTTCAGGTTGCCGGGGGGACAGAAAACCGCTATCTGGCCCGTTTGTTTGGACTTCGTTTTTCCGATTATTCCCGTTTCACCTTCTTTGCTGGCAGTAATAATGTGAACGAAACCCGTCTGCCGTCTATGGAGACCGGTTGGAAACTTGCCGACAATCTGCAGGGAACGGTACAAAATCATCAGGCCGGCCTGGATTTCCTTGTTGATAATTCCAAACAGAGTTGGGAAGAAAAGGGAAACGTGCTATTTAATTGGGCAAAGAATATCAATGAACAACGTATGTCAAGTGAGACATTTCTCGAGGGAGAAGATGCTTATGGGCGTACCCGGAATTGGAACAAGCTCAAAAATTTCTCCTCTCATCTTCACAATAATTTTACCCTCAAAAATCCTTTCCATCTTGATTTCAAAACCGACCTTCAATATGAGCAGAAGGATTTGTTGGAGTCTGTGCTGAACCGTACCTTCAATGCGCACCCGGAAAAAGCAGGGACTGATACGCTCAACAGTGCGAAAGACTGGCGTATGGGAGATGGAAAAAAAGTGTATGCAAAACAGACAGCCACTTTTTTACATCATCTGAATACGGGAGATGATATAGAACTCTATGCAACGGCGGACTACAGCCATTCGGAAGGTAATGATTATAGTCGCTACAAGGTATGCTATCGGGACGAAAGCATGCCCGAAGACAAACGTCACCGTTATGATGACTCCCGTTTACGGTCACACCTTTATAATATGAAGGCACTTTACCGTTTCAATTACATGCAGGATTATAGCTGGGAACTGAGCTATCAGTATCAGCAGCGCTATAGTAGTGAACAGCAGATGAAATACCGGCTGGATCAGATTATCGGCTGGGATGATGATTGGGAGAACCCCATAGACCTGTTGCCTTCTACAATAGATTTACTGCGTCAAGGATTGGACAATGCCAACAGCTACGCCAGCAGTTATCAGAACCGCGAGCATGTCCTTCATGCCAAATTTGCTACAATCTGGTTTTATGACAGTAAATACAGATTTACTTTCGATTTTGAAGCCCGCCGGCAGTCTGAGCGCAACCATTATAATGGAAGTGGTGTCGACACGCTTATGCGTCGGAAACAATGGCTGTATAATGGAAACGTGTCCTATAGTCGGAAGTTCGGACGGAATGACCATACTTTATCCTATTATTGGGTGAATAAAGCACCTGAGATGATGCAGCTGGTGCCTGTGCAAAATACTTACAATCCCTTGGTTATTACGGAGGGAAATCCGGACTTGAAGAAGATGGTCCAGCATTTTCTGAGTTACAATCAGACAATCAGATGGAAAAATGCATATACGTCAAGTTCCTTCGTCTGGAATTACTATTCCAACTTCCTGGCCACCGATATGAAATACGACCGCCGTACGGGTATTTATACCTATCGTCCAGAAAATATAAACGGAAACTATCAGTTGTATTTTCTCAATACGACCGAGTATCATCCCGTCAAACACAAGGCACTCAGGATAAATAATAAAGTGGATTATATCTATTCGCATAATGTAGATTTGGTGGCAGGTAGCAATACGAACCGTAGTGTGCGTAACACGGTGCATAATCATCTGTTCAGCGAAAAACTGAGAATCAACTATGACTTCAAACGCGTGCAGCTAGGACTGAACGGCAAAGTGGATTACCGTTATCTCACGTCCGGTCAACAAGGTTTCCGCAACATACATGCCATAGATTATGATTATGGATTAGAAACTCGCTGGCAGATGCCTTGGAAACTTTATTTTACCACAGATATCCATATGTCAGGCCGTCGTGGCTACGGTGATGCTTCAATGAATTCTGATGATTTGGTCTGGAATGCCGCGCTGGCTCGTTCTTTTCTTAAAAATGATCGTCTTACCGTGACGCTGCAAGGCTTCGACCTTCTACATAATCTCAGTAACGTGACTTATGTTATCAATGGGCAAGGACGAACAGAAACATGGAATCGCTCTCTGACCAATTACCTCATGTTACATTTACAATGGAAATTTAATATCAATCCGAAAAAGAAGTAGGCTACAGTAGAGGTGGTCTTGACGATGTTAAGAAGGGGATATTTTCTACCGGCTGCCCAACCAACTTATATGATGAATGCAAAAAGATGTGCCAGGGCGTGATGTTGCCTGACATCGGACAATATCATGCCCCCCGCCATTTTTTCTCTGTTTTGCGGAAACTGGAGAACAGAACGGGGGGGCGGATAATTTTTGGGCCTTGTTACCCATACTTGTCGTGGATTACTCGCACGTATGAGTGGCAAGGTTTTCCTTTTTATCGTTATCGGCAAAAACGAAGCCAGTCTCTCCTAAACTGCCGGCTACGTGAGTTTGGTATAACTACTACAAAAAGCCACCACACAAACTTTTTCATCGCGGGGGGACAATGCGCCAAAAACAGTCAGTACTTCTGTTTTTTCTAAAGTACCGATAGAATTTTCTAAAGTACTGACTGTATTTTCTAAAGTACTGACTGTTTTTTTTACCCGATTTTACGGAAGAAACGGGAGGGGACGGTTTCGCCTTTTTCTTCCGTTTTCGTGTCCGAGAATGGGCGAAGTGTCCGTTTATGGACACTTCTTGTTTTTGTAAATGATTGATATTTAGATTCTTTTCTTTTGGCACGCTTCTTGTTGGTAAGAAATGTAAACAAGATAAAACAAAAGAAAAATGGATCGTCCTATTTCACGTCAGGTAATTATGAAGCGTCGCATCCGAATGATTTCCACTGCGGTGGGAGTATTGGGCGGATTGGCCGTGGCGCTTGTCTTTTTGAGTAATTGGCTTCAGTCGGGAGTTAAAGCATCATCTTTGGTGTTCAGCACGGTGGACACCGGTTCCATTGAGGCGGGAGTGAGTGCCTATGGCAAGGTGGTGCCGGCTTTTGAGGAGGTCATCAATTCGCCGGTCAATTCGCGGGTGGTGGAGGTATATGCCAATATCGGTGACACCGTGGAGGTGGGGACTCCTTTGTTGAAACTGGATTTGCAGAGCATAGAGACGGACTATCAGAAATTGCTGGATGAGGAGCAGATGAAACGCTATCAGCTGGAGCAGCAACAGGTGAACGATGAAACCTATTTCAGCGACCAGCAGATGCAAATCCGCATTGCCGAAATGAAGCTGGACCGGATGAAGGCCGACTGGCAGAACGAACGCCATCTGGACAGTCTGGGGTCGGGAACGGCCGACCAGGTGCGGCAGGCCGAACTGGCCTATACCATCGGCCGTATGGAACTGGAGCAGTTGCGGCAGAAGGTGGACAACGAGCGGAAGGTGCGGCAGGCCGACCGCAGGGTGCGGCTGCTTGACCTGGAGATTTTCCGCAAGGGCATGGCCGAGATGCGGCGCACGCTGGAAGACGCCCGCATCCGTTCGCCCCACAAGGCTGTACTCACCTTTGTCAACTCGCAGGTGGGTGCCCGTGTGTCACAGGGTGAGCAGGTGGCCATTGTTTCGGATTTGAGCCATTTCCGGATAGAGGGAGAGCTGTCGGATCAGTATGCAGAACGTGTCAGCCCGGGCTCCAAAGTGCTGGTGCGGGTCAATGACAAGGTCTTTTCGGGAGTCGTGGCGAATGTGACCCCCTTGAGCAAAGACGGGATTATCACCTTTGCCGTTCAATTGGACGAGGAGGTCTCGTCGCGTTTGCGGCCGGGAGTGAAGGCCGACCTTTTCGTGGTGCAGTCGGTGTTGGAAAAGGCTGTGCGCATTGTTAACGGGTCGTTCTATACCGGACCGGGCGAATATCAGCTGTTTGTGCAGGAGGGGGACGAACTGGTGCGTCGCCGCGTGCAGCTGGGCGAGTGTGATTTCGACCATGTGGAAGTCATCAGCGGTTTGCAGCCGGGGCAGCGGGTGGTGATGAACGACCTGACGGCCTATAAGGATAAACCGGTTCTGAAAATCCGCTGAGGCCGGTCTGTTTCGGAAAAATATTGTCGATGAGAAAAATAATGAGTTATGATGAAACGATATTTGAAGCATATCTGGGCGCAATTGTGGCAGAATAAGCTGTATGGAGTGCTTTATCTGCTGGGGACAGCCCTGCCTGTGACGCTGACCATGGTGGTTGTGATGTATCTCCATTTGCTGACGGCACCCATCTATCCGGAATTGCACCGGGACCATCTGTATGAAGTGAAGACGGTGACGGAACAGAGAAACGGCGTCTTTTATGGCGCGACGGGTTCGTGCTCGCTGGGAATGGTGCGCGAGTGGTTCTACCCCTTACGGTCGGTGGAGGCGGTGACAGCCATTTATTATTATAGCTGGGGCATTAATGACTATTTGCAGATGCCCGACGGCGAATCGGAATTGAAGGTGAAAACCCGCTATACCGACGGCGGTTTCTTCCGGGTGTTCGACTTCCAGTTTGTCGATGGCGGACCTTTTGTTCAGGCGGATGTGGCAGCCGGCCGCCGGTGTGCGGTGCTGCCCGTCTCAATGGCCCGCCGGCTTTTCGGAACGGAGCATGCGGCCGGAAAACATTTTTCTCTCAATTATATAGACTATACGGTGGTGGGCGTAGTGCGTGATGCCAGCAGTCTGACTCCTCTTTCGTTTGCGCAGGTGTGGCTGCCTTATTCTTGCATGAACGGTTACAGCAACCAGGCAAATTCGCCGGTAGAAGCGGGGGGCTTTACGGTGGTGCTCCGCACCCGCGATGATGAGCAGGCCCGGCAGATGCAGGCTGAAATCCGCGAGCGGGTGCGTAAATATAATGTGATGCATGAGTCGGAAGGGCGCATTGTCGACATTTATGGTCCGTTGCCGGCATGGAAGCGGAATCTGGCTGTGGGCAACGGCGAGGTGGATTTTCCGGCGAAGGTACGCTTGTGGGGTGGATTGCTGCTGGCCTTTCTGCTGGTACCGGCCGTCAATTTGGGCGGTATCATTTCAGGGCGTATGGAAGAACGGCAGCAGGAATTGGGCGTGAGCAAGGCGTTTGGCGCCAGCCGGAGCTATCTGTTGCGTCAGGTGGTGGGTGAGAATCTGCTGATGACGCTCGGAGGCGGACTGGTGGGGCTGCTGTTGTCGTGGCTGTTGCTGTGGCTGGGGCATGACTGGGTGATAGCACTCTTTGATACTTACGGCTTGATGCGGGCGGACACGCAGGCCATGCTGGTTACGCCGGATATGCTTTTCTCTCCGGTAATATTCCTGATAGCCTTGCTGGTGTGTGTGGTGCTGAATCTGGCTTCGGCCTTGATTCCTGCCTGGCGCTCCCTGCGGGTGCCCATTGTGCAGGCTTTGAATGAAAAGAAAAAATAGAATGGTGAATTTTTCAAAGTGGATTAACCCATGTTACGGATGATATTCAAAATGATGGCGGCCCGGAAGCGGCGCTATGGATGGCTGGTTACCGAGCTGGTGCTGGTTTCGGTTGTGGTGTGGGGGCTGTTGGACCCCGTGGTGGTGCTGTCGTCCATCGAAAGTATGCCCGACGGCTTTGACCGTCGCAATCTTTACTGTGTTACACTGGCGGAATATAGCGCCGATGCTCCCCGTTATCAGAGTCCCGGTCAGAATTTTATGGCAGCGCGAGAAAATATGTGGCGTTTACTGGAAAAGGTGCGCCGCTATGAGGGGGTGGAATCGGCCACCTTCCTGGGATCGACGGCTCCCTATAGCCAGAGTTCCGTGATGCAGCGTTTTCGGAAGGACACGCTGGAAACGGAGGCCTGGGGCCTTTTCTTCGTTCCGGGTTCCGACTATTTCAAGACCTTCCGGTTTGACGAAGTGGGCGGCCAGACCAATGAGGAGCTCGACCGTCTGTTGCAGCATGAGTCGGACGGTACAGCTGAATTTTGCGTTATCAGTGAAGCCGCTTTTCCAGGGCAGTCCGTCAAAGGCTGGGTCGATACGGTGTACCATCACCGCATAGTAGGAACCACATCCATGGTGCGTATGCGCGGAGGTGGAGTTCCCATGCCTGTAGCTACGGTGCCGGTTTCTCCCAACAATTCCGGCAATTCCTTGCTGGTCCGGGTGCGCGACGGGGTGGACGAATCGGATTTTCTCCCGGCTTTTACCGAATGGGCCAGGAAGCAGTTGCGTGCGGGCAATTACTACGTACGCGGTGTGCAGACGTATGAAGATATCATCGAAAAAGACATGAAAGAAGTACACCAGCATTTTCGGGTGCGTTCCATTCTTGGCGTGTTTTTCCTGTTCTGCCTGTTCCTCGGCGTCACCGGCACTTTCTGGATGCAGACCCGCAGCCGGCGTGAGGAAATCGGAATCATGAAAAGTTTTGGAGCCACGCGGAATATGGTGATGCGCATATTCCTCATCGAAGGATTCGTATTGACCACGCTGGCGGTGGCAGTGGCCTGTTTTCTTTATTTGCAGTATGCCCTGAAGGAGGGACTTTACAATCCTTTGCCCAATAGTGGAAACAACCTGAACATACTTGGCGGCGCGCGTTTTTGGTTTGAACATTTTCAGCAGCACTTCACCGTCATCTCCCTGCTGACCTGGGTCCTGTTGCTGGTGGTGGTCTGCATTGGCATCTACCTTCCGGCGCGCGGCATCTGCCGGATACCTCCCACGGATGCGCTTCGTGAGGAATGATGGCCGGCATGTTCCGCAGGCAGACAAGCCGGATGCGGGTAAAAATACAGAACAGAGCAAAAAGAAGTTTAACGATAAAAAAAGAATACGATAATGAGTACAATGATTCAACTGACGGGTATAAACAAGATATACCGGACCAATGAGATTGAGACACAGGCACTGGAGAACGTGAACCTTACAGTGGAGAAAGGTGAGTTTCTGAGCGTGATGGGGCCTTCGGGCTGCGGCAAGTCCACCCTGCTGAACATCATCGGACTGCTGGATACGCCGAGCAGCGGAACGCTGGAACTGGATGGCGTCCGGATTTCTCCGAAGATGAGCGACCGCGAACTGGCTGCCTTCCGTAACCGCACGCTGGGCTTCGTGTTCCAGTCGTTCCACCTGATTAACACGCTCAACGTGCTGGACAACGTGGAGCTGCCGCTTCTGTTCCGCAAGGTGTCGGCCAGTGAGCGCACCCGGCGTGCGAAGGAAGTGCTTGAGCGGGTGGGGTTGAGCCACCGTCTGCGCCACATGCCGTCCCAGCTTTCCGGTGGTCAGTGCCAGCGTGTGGCCATAGCCCGCGCCATCATCGGCAATCCGGAAATCATCCTGGCCGACGAACCTACGGGTAATCTGGATTCGAAGATGGGTGCCGAGGTGATGGACATCCTCTGCCGGCTGAACCGTGAGGACGGCCGCACCATCGTGATGGTGACGCACAACGAGGAGCAGGCCCGGCTGTCGTCCCGCACCATCCACTTCTTTGACGGCCGCCAGGTAATCTGACTGATAAAAAAACAGAAGTATTATGATAAAGCGCTATATAAAACACACTTGGGCGATGCTGCGGCAGCAGAAACTGTTTGGCACGCTTTACATTATCGGCACGGCTATCCCGGTGGCACTGACCATGATAGTCATTACCTTCCAGAATATCCGCGTCGGCTCGATTTATCCGGAAGAACACCGTGAAGAATTGTGGTGTTCCCAATTGGCTTGCACCAATACCACGATGGGGCCTTTGTCTCTGTCTTTTGCCCAGAAATGTTTTTATCCGTTGAAAGGAGCAGAGGCCGTGACGGCGATGCATGTAATCAAACCGGTATTCGTGCAGTTGTCGGACGGGAAGAATATGATTAGTGTCAACAATTTGCCTACTGATCCGGCTTTCTTCCGGGTTTTCGATTTTCAGTTTCTGGAGGGAAAACCTTTTAGTGATGCCGATTTCAGCAGCGGGCGGCAGTGTGCCGTGGTGGCTGCGTCGCTGGCCCGGCGACTGTTCGGTGACCGGCAGGCCGTGGGGCGCACCATTCTGCTGGATTATGCGGAATATACGATAACGGGCGTGGTGCGCGATGCCAGTAGTCTTACTCCACTTACCTATGCACAACTTTATACGCCGTATACTTGTCTGCATGAGGAGATAAATCCTACGGCCACGTGCGGGCCGTATAAAGTATGCATTCGGGCAGGGAAGGACAAGGGGCCCCAGCTCCAGGCAGAAGTGGAAGAATACCTGCGCAAGTACCGGCTGTTGGCGGGGGATAGTCTCATCCACGTGGAAATTCCCCGTCAGGCGTGGGAATATAATCAGAAGAGCAAGTTCGGATTTATTGATGACGATACGGTTCAGCATGCGATTCGTGTTTTCGGCGGTCTGATCCTGATGTTTTTACTGGTACCGGCCTTGAATTTGAGCGGCATGATTTCCGGCCAGATGGAAGGGCGGTTGCCCGAGATGGGCATTTACAAGGCATTCGGAGCAACCCGTTCCCGTTTGTTGAAACAAGTGCTGGGAGAAAATCTGGTATTGACCCTTTTGGGGGGATTGATTGGTTTGTTGCTGTCCTGGGGCATTCTGGTATTGGGCCGCAGCTGGGTATTTGATTTCTTTTCCCCGGGCTTTTATCTGGGAAGCGATACCGATGTGCTGATTAATGCGGATATGTTGTTTTCTCCTTGGGTGTTTTTGTTCGCTTTGCTGGTTTGCATCGTACTGAATGTGGCTTCGGCGCTGATTCCGGCCTGGACCGCTTTGCGGACGGAGATTGTCTATTCGTTGAACCAGAAAAAATAAGAATATGATACGTTTGGCATTAAAAAACATATGGGCCCGTAAAAAGCGCTGTGGCTGGTTACTGGCCGAACTGGTGGTGGTCAGCGTCATTTTGTGGCATTTGATGGACCCGTTGGTCGTGCAGATTTATGTGAATTGTTTACCGGATGGATTTGATGAGGAAAATCTTTATCTGGCTTCTCTCAGTGAATATGAGCCTTCTTCTTCCCGTTATCAGGAGGAAGCCACTAAAAAGGAAGTGCGTAGTGAAAATTTATGGCGTATCCGGGAACGGGTGAGCCATTATCCGGGGGTGGAGTCGGCAACTTTCCAAATCGGCCATAGTGGTCCGGGAAGCATCAGCCTGACGACCAGCGGCTATTCGGTATCCGATTCGATATATTTGCAGCATGAAGTATATTTTGTCCCTAAAAGCGATTATTTTACCACCTTCCGCTACAAAACAGCCGGGGGACCTTCTGTCCGGCAGATGGACCAGATGCTTGTTCCCTACGGAAAATTCATTTTTACGGAAAACGCATATCCTGACGGCCCGTCTTTCGGACGGAAGTCAACGGGGCCCAACAATGAGGAGAAAGAGTGTGTGGCTTCACTTCTGCCTGTCAAGATACAGATGTTTCTGCCACCCCAGCAAGTCAATTTCAGTCCGTCCCAACCGAATGATGTGACTGCCATCATATTCCGTTTGCGCGAAGGTATTGAGCCGAGCCGTTTTTTCCCGGATTTTCAGGCTTGGGCGAATCGTGAATTACAGTTGGGTAATTTTTTTGTAAGTAAAATAACGGATTACCATTCATATACGAAGAATACTACCAGAGGAACGGATTACGATTATCGGGTGAACGCGTTGCTGACCGGTTTTTTCCTGTTCTGTGTGTTCTTCGGCGTTTCCGGAACCTTTTGGATGCATACGCGCAACCGGCGCGAGGAAATCGGTATCATGAAAAGTTTCGGTGCCACCTCCGGCCGAATGCTACGCCTGTTCCTGCTCGAAGGCGGGCTGCTTACGACGGTGGCTGTGGCTTTGGGACTGCTCGTTTATTTACAGTATGCCCTGCAGGCGGGGCTCTATTCTATAGACACCAAGGCTTGTGGTCCTTTGGCAGATTATTGGTTTGATTCCTTTACCGTTCATTTTCTGGTAGTCTCGGCTGGAGTCTGGTTGCTGATGCTGCTGATTACATTCTTTGGCATTTATGTTCCGGTGCGCACCATCAGCCGGATTACACCGACCGAAGCATTGCATGAGGAATAGAAAAGACTTTTGAGTGAGAAGTACAATTTATACTAATAACGTGAGTTCGGTATAACTACTACAATGAGATTAAACACACCTGATTTTTTCACCGCAAAAACAGTCAGTACTTTCGTAAAAACTAAAGTACTGACAGAAATTTCTATCAGTACTTTAGAATTTTCTGTCAGTAGGATTGTGAAACCGTGATGCGGCAACAGCATACAGCGGCCTCTGACCAGGGATAAATCATTGTACCGAAGTTACGTATAATAAGAAAGACAAGTTTATGGAAAATATGATTCAACTGACGGGTATAAACAAGATATACCGGACCAACGAGATTGAGACACAGGCACTGGAGAACGTGAACCTTACAGTGGAGAAAGGTGAGTTTCTGAGCGTGATGGGGCCTTCGGGCTGCGGCAAGTCCACCCTGCTGAACATCATCGGACTGCTGGATACGCCGAGCAGCGGAACGCTGGAACTGGATGGCGTCCGGATTTCTCCGAAGATGAGCGACCGCGAACTGGCTGCCTTCCGTAACCGCACGCTGGGCTTCGTGTTCCAGTCGTTCCACCTGATTAACACGCTCAACGTGCTGGACAACGTGGAGCTGCCGCTTCTGTTCCGCAAGGTGTCGGCCAGTGAGCGCACCCGGCGTGCGAAGGAAGTGCTTGAGCGGGTGGGGTTGAGCCACCGTCTGCGCCACATGCCGTCCCAGCTTTCCGGTGGTCAGTGCCAGCGTGTGGCCATAGCCCGCGCCATCATCGGCAATCCGGAAATCATCCTGGCCGACGAACCTACGGGTAATCTGGATTCGAAGATGGGTGCCGAGGTGATGGACATCCTCTGCCGGCTGAACCGTGAGGACGGCCGCACCATTGTGATGGTGACGCACAACGAGGAGCAGGCCCGGCTGTCGTCCCGCACCATCCATTTCTTTGACGGCCGCCAGGTGGGTTGAGGCTGCAATGTCCCGTCTGGAAACCGCGTGTTGAGTCTCGCTGTCTGGACCCTGTTCCTGAGCTTTCGGCGGGTTCCTTCGGGATAGGCATCTGTGCGCGGGACGGAGACTGGATGAAAGTCCGTAGAAAAATGTTTTTAATGAGAAATGAAAAGAAATTCAGTTTGATATGAATCGTTTTACTGTTCAGAACGGCTTTTATAGATGTTGGGCCCTGTTGCGGCAGAACCCGCTGTTTTCGAGTATCTATATTGTCGGCACAGCGCTTTCTGTAGCGCTGGTGATGGTTATGTTTATTCTTTTTTACGTCAAGTTTGCTCCTATCTATCCGGAAGAAAACCGCAATCGCACGCTGGTGCTGAAATATGTGCAGGCGAGATCTCTAACGGAGGAGAACTCCTGGTATGGCGGAGGTGTGTCGCCTCGTATATCACAGGACATTCTGAGAGATTTGCCGCATTTGGAAGATTATGCGTTGATTTACGAAGGATACGAGGATCGGGCCGCACTTACGAAACAGACAGCGCCGATGCAGGTGTCATCGAAATATGTCAACGACGGATTCTGGAGGGTGTTTACCTTCCGCTTCCTGTCCGGCAGGCCTTTTTCCAAGGAAGAGGTGGAGTCGGTCATGCCGGTAGCCGTGATTTCCGAGAGGCTGGCCCGCCGTCTTTTCGGAACGGACGAGGCTGCCGGCAGGCAGTTCCTCTTTAACGGCCAGGAGATGAAGGTGACAGGCGTGGTGCAGGAAGTGTCCTGGGTGACCCCTGCGACAGCCGCAGATGTGTGGTTGCCGATGACAAGGCATGAGGTGGTGGCCTATTTCAGGAATGACGCGCAATTGGTGGGCAATCTGTCACTCTATATGACGGTACCGGCCGCTTCCGACAAGGAAGCGTTGCGGCAGGAGGTGAACGATGCGTTCCGAAGGTACAACACCTCTTGTAAGGAGTTTAAATATGAAATATTCGGACAGCCGGACGATTACTGGAAGAGTTGTTTCCGTGTCTCCGACGAGATGGATGTCGAGTCGGCGTTGCGCCCGTTTGTTTATTTCCTGCTCGCCTTGCTGCTGATTCCGGCCCTGAACCTCGGGGGGATTGTCGCCTCGCGCGTGGACAACCGGATGGGTGAGTTGGGGATTCGTAAGGCATATGGTGCTTCCAATGGTTGGCTCTTGCGTCAGATTTTGAAAGAGAATCTGCTTTTCACGTCGTTGGGCAGTTTGCTGGGATTGTTGCTCAGTTTTCTGTGCATCCGGCTTTCGTCCGATTGGCTCATGACTCTTTTGGATGCCGAAATCAGTGTGAGTATGCCCGCGCCCGAGTTTACCTTCGGCATGCTGTTCCAGCCGGCCGTGTTCGGTGCCGCCGTATTTTTCTGCCTGCTGCTCAATTTGCTTTCCGCGTTGCTTCCGGCGTTGCTCTCCCTGCGGAAGAGCGTTGTGGAACTGTTGCATCAGAAACGGTGAGATTTTGAAAGATAACAAGTAACTGATTAGACGAAAAAATATGAACCGCATCTTATTACATCAGATATGGAACCGGCGTCGCCGGAATGTTTGGATTTTCCTGGAACTTTTGCTGGCCGGCTACTTCCTATGGATGGTCATCGATCCGATTTGTGTGTTGACGGCCGACCAGATGATTCCCCGCGGGTATGAACAGGAAGGTATCTATCGGCTGAAGTTGTCGTCCTATCAGCCACAGGATGGTGTGTATTTTCATAAAGATGAAGACGACGAGGGAACTTATGCGCGCAGATATCAGCAGATTGTGCATGAACTGGCTTCCTGCCCGGAAGTCAGTAGCGTGGCGCTGGGCGAAGGAAACAGTTTCCCTAATTGCCAGGGATGGAATGGTGTCCTCTTGCGGGCCTTTGGGGATACGGCGAAGGTGCACGCGCAGAGCTATAGTTATTATCAGGTGGACAACAATGACCCGGTGGGCGTGCTGGGATTGAAGGATGCTTTGACCGGCGAGGCGCTGGACCTGCCGCCCACCTTCTTCCAGAACGACCGTCAGGTGGCTCTTTCCGAACAACTGGCGCTCCGACTCTTCGGAACAGTGAGGGTGGTAGGCCGGAAGATTCTGTGGAATGGCAATGAATATGAAGTGGCCGGCGTGTTTCAGAATGTCAAGCATTTTGACGCCCAGCAGCCTTATCCGCTGTTGCTGAAGAGTCAGCCTATGCCGAGAGTAAACTCGTATATAGTCTGGACAAGTCTGCTGTTTCGCCTGAAGCCGGAGGTGGATGAACGGGCCTTCCTTGAGCGCTTCGAGCGTGAGGTGGTGCCCCGGCTCAATCAAGGCAATTTCTACTATAACGGGATAAAATCTTTTGCCGACTACAGCCGTGAGGCCACCTTTGAGGCCGGCATCACCAGTAAAATCCGTTTGAGCTACACTATGGCGACGTTTGCGCTGATTTGTATCTTCCTGGGTATGTTCGGTGTCTTCTGGATGCATGCGGAGGACCGCCGTTCCGAGATAGGCATACTGCGAAGTCTGGGTGCATCGCGAGGTACGGTGGTGCGTCACTTCTTTTTTGAAATGTGGCTGCTCGTTACGGTTGCCTTCGTCTTGGTGCTGCTGGCCGTGTTCCACTATGTGAACACTGAAGGCCTGGGTGCCGTGGTAGAGACGTTCCTGAATGAGCGGGGCAACCCTGACCCAGCTTTCTGGCAAAATCACGTATGGACGCGTTTTGCTGTGGTTTCGGCTGTGACTTATGTCCTGTTGCTGTGTATTTCGTTTGTCGCAGTCTGCTTCCCGGTGTGCCGTGCGCTTGCAGTGCCTCCGGCCGATGCGTTGCATGAAGAATAGTTCCCGTCCTGAAACAGTAGGGAATGATTGTAAAATGAATAAGATGCTGGAGGATTTTCTTCAGTGAAACTACTCAAAATATTGAATTCTGTCATGAAGCGAGTTTTCTTTTCAATTCTGTCTTCCAGATGTGTTTTCCGGTTGATGTGGATGGCGGGGCTGCTGCTGCCGGCCGTTCTGCTGCCGGCGCAGGAACTGTCGGAGCGTCCCCTTACACTGACCGAGGCCATCGTGCTGGCCCGTAAGCAGAGCGTGGATGCGGCTTATGCTCTGGGACAGCTGAAATCAGCTTATTGGAGCTACCGCACTTACAAGGCGGGGCTGCTTCCCGAGGTCAATTTCGCTGCCACCTTGCCCGGTTACCGCAAGAATTATAGCACGTATCAGCATAGCGACGGGTCCTATGGCTATGTGCGTAACGATTACATCAATCTGAACGGCAATCTGTCTGTCGACCAAAGCATTTGGCTGACAGGAGGAACCCTTTCGCTGACTACGTCGCTCGATTTCCTCACTCAGTCCGGGGCCGGCAGCAGTAGCCGGCAGTTCATGTCGGTGCCTGTAGTACTGACCTTGAACCAGCCTCTTTTCAGTGTGAACAGTGTGAAGTGGAATCGCCGCATTGAACCTGTGCGCTATGCGGAGGCACAGGCGCGGTTTCTTACGGCTACCGAGCAGGTGACCATGTCCGTCATCCAGCATTATTTCAATCTGCTGCTGGCGCGGGAGAATGTCAACATTGCCCACCAGAATCTGAAGAACGCCGAGAAACTTTGTGAGGTGGCCGAGAGCAAGCGGAGCATGGGAAAAATCAGTGAGAACGATTTGCTTCAGCTGCAGCTCAATGTGCTGAATGCCCGTTCCTCGCTCACGGCCAGCGAAAGCGAACTGAAATCGAAAATGTTCACTTTACGCTCTTTCCTGGCTTTGGGGGAGAACGAAAACCTGATTCCGCAACTGCCCGACAGTGTGCCGCCTCTGTCCCTTTCCTATGGCGAGGTGCTGGAAAAGGCTTTGGCCAACAATTCCTTCAGTCATAACATCCGTCGCCGCCAACTGGAGGCTGACTATCAGGTGGCGCAGGCCAAGGGAAACCGCCGGCAGGTATCGCTGTATGCCGAGGTGGGATTTACCGGCAGCGACCATGAACTGGGTCCGGCTTATCGCCGCCTGAAGGATAACCAGGTGGTACAGGTCGGGGTGCGCCTGCCTATTCTGGACTGGGGTAAGCGCCGGGGACAGGTCAAGGTGGCGGAGAGCAACCGCGAAGTGGTGCGCCAGCAACTGCAGCAGGAGAAGGCCGATTTCGTGCAGGACCTTTTCGTGCTTACCGAGCAGTTTAACAACCAGGTGAGCCAGTTGCGCATCGCGTTGGAGGCCGATGCCATTGCCCGCCGCCGTTACCAGAGCAATGTGGAGACTTTCATGATGGGAAAAATCAGTACGCTCGACCTGAACGACGCGCAGACCAGCAAGGACGAGGCCCGGCGGAAGTATATCAATGAACTGTTTTATTATTGGTACTATTACTATCAAATCAGGAGCATTACGCTTTGGGATTTTGCCGCGCATACCAATATCGATGCCGACTTTGAAGCCATAGTCCGATAAAAAGCACTAACTTTGTCCTACGATGATACTGATAATTGACGACGACAAGGCCATCTGCGCTTCGCTGAGTCTGATGCTGCGGCGGGCCGGAAATGAGGTCGTGGCCGTGAACGGTCCGGCCGAGGCCATGGCCGTGGTGCGCGCTTCGGCGCCGCGCCTGGTACTGATGGACATGAACTTCGGCTTGTCCACCAGTGGAGACGACGGACTGACGCTGTTGCGGCAGCTGAAGATATTCCGTCCCGAAGTGCCGGTCATCCTGATGACGGCCTGGGGCAGCATACAACTGGCCGTCAAGGGAATGCAGGCCGGGGCCTTCGATTTCATTACCAAACCCTGGAACAACCAGATGCTCATGCAGCGCATCGAGACCGCGCTGGAACTGACGGCGGGAACGGCTGCCGAAACTGTGAGCGGGGACTTTGACCGGAGTCTGATTGTGGGCGAAAGTCCCTTGCTGCAAGAGGTGCTCGACATCGTGCGGCGCATTGCACGGACCAACGCGCCGGTGCTGATTTCCGGAGAGAACGGCACCGGAAAGGAACTGGTGGCCGAAACCATTCACCGTAACAGCCTGCGTGCGGCGAAATCCTTTGTCAAGGTCAACCTGGGCGGAATTTCGCAAAGCCTGTTTGAGAGCGAGATGTTCGGACACCGCAAGGGAGCCTTTACCGATGCTGTGGCCGACAGGGTGGGGCGGTTCGAACTGGCCGACAAGGGGACTATTTTCCTTGATGAAATCGGAGAATTGGACCTTTCATGCCAGGTCAAACTGTTGCGGGTGTTGCAGGACCAGACTTATGAGGTGCTGGGCGACAGCCGGCAGCGCAAGGCCGACGTGCGTGTCATTTGTGCCACCAATGCCGATTTGCCGCAGATGATACGCGAACACACCTTCCGCGAGGACCTGTTCTACCGCATCAACCTCATCACCGTGCGCCTGCCGGCCTTGCGTGAGCGCCGTGACGACATCCCCCTGCTGGCAGCCCATTTCCTGGAAAGGCAATGCCGGCAATACCGGTTGCAGCCGGCGAAGCTGGAGCCGGACGCGAGCCGTTTCCTCATGTCGCTGCCCTATCCGGGCAATATCCGCGAACTGAAGAATCTGGTGGAGCGGACATTGCTCGTCAGCAGCAAGAGCCGCCTGACAGCCGCCGATTTCCAGGCCCAGTATGTGCCGCGTTCCACGGGTGAATGCCCGTCCGTCGAGACGGAGGGAGGTGCCGGATTGCAGGGACTCACGCTGGAGGAAGTGGAGAAACAGGCCATTGTCAGTGCCCTGCGCCAGTATGACGGCAACCTGAGTCAGACGGCTACGGCGCTGGGCATCAGTCGCGGAGCCCTTTACCGGAGAATGGAAAAATATCAGATACAGACCGATACACTCAAGAATGTTGCCGATTCCGAATAGCTTCCGCACTTTGCGCATCCAGTGGATTTTCTGGATTTGGGCCTTTATGCTGTTGGCAGTGGCCCTGTTGCTCTATGCCCTGCTGCCGGCTACGCGGTCGGCTCTCTATTGGGCCGAGGGCCTGGTGTTCCTGTGTCTTTCGTTTCTCTACTATTTTTACCGCAAGGCCGTCAAGCCGTTGCAGACCATCGGCAATGCCATGGATCTCCTGCGCGAGCAGGACTTCAGCAGCCGGCTGGCCCCGGTGGGGCAGCACGAGGCCGACCGTATCGTGCAACTGTTCAACCGCCTGATGGACCAGCTGAAAAACGAACGGCTGCATGTGCGCGAGCAGAATCATTTTCTTGACTTGCTGATTAGCGCGTCGCCCATGGGCGTCATCCTGTTTGATTTCAATTTCAAGGTGACCGGGCTGAACGCGGCGGCGTTGCGCTTCCTGGGCGGAATGCCCGAGACAGATGTCGTGGGGCGGAGTCTGGACGCGGTGTCTTCACCGCTGGCCGCCCGGCTGGCCCAGATTCCCCGGGGGTGCATCGAGACGGTGCGGCTGAGCGATGCCATGATTTACCGCTGCTCGTCGCTCTCCTTTATCGACCGTGGCTTTTCCCATCCCTTCATGCTTGTGGAGAGTCTCACGTCGGAAATTGTCAAGGCAGAAAAAAGGACCTATGAGAAGGTCATCCGCATGATTGCCCACGAAGTGAACAACAGCGTGGCCGGGGTGACTTCCACGCTCGACTCGCTTTCCGAGATATTGGAGCCTTCCGACGAGAACGGAGAACTGCGGGCGGTGATACAGGCCTGTTCGGAGCGGTGCTATGGCATGAACCATTTCATTTCCCGTCTGGCGGAAGTCGTGAAAATTCCGGAACCCAATCTGCGGACCGTGTCGCTCAACAGCCAGGTGGAGGCCTGCCGCCTGCTGATGGAACAGGTATGCCGGCAACGGGGCATCCGGCTGACGGCGGAGCTTGACGCCGGGCAGCCTAAGGCACGGCTTGACGCAGTGCTGTTTGAGCAAGTGCTGGTCAATATCGTTAAGAATGCGGCCGAGAGCACCGAAAGCGGCGGCGAGATACGCATCCGCACCACGTTGCATCCCCTTTGTCTGGAAGTGGCCGACAACGGGGCCGGCATCGCTCCGGAAAACGAGGACAAACTTTTCACGCCCTTCTTTTCCACCAAACCGTCCGGACAAGGCATCGGGCTGATGCTCATACGCGAGATTCTGACCCAGCACGGCTGCCTGTTTTCCCTGAAGACCGAATCCGACGGCTGGACCCGTTTCCGCATCTGTTTCCCGGAAGTTGCCCGCACCTGAAAGGCAGCAGTTCTTCGCGGACCTTCTTCGTGTGTTCTTGCTGCTGATTACTCCTCTGCTTATTTTAGAATTTATTTGAGAATTAAAAAGCGAAATGATGAAGTCAGTTATCTGTTGGCTGGGCTTGTTGTTTCTTTTGCCAGGCCAGTTGCTTGCCCAAAAGCAAGTCAGTGAATCTTCCTTGATACAAGTGTTTGAAAAACTCAGGAATCACCGTGGTTGCGTTTGCGAGAACGTGAAATACACCGGAAGTGATATGCAGAAGGCAGGCGGCGGGTTTGTGTGGCAGCGGGGCGCCGGAACGGGATGGACAGAAGGCCGGCGTCTGGTGGTTGAGGGTGTGAAACCGTCTGAGGTGAAACGCATCCGGGACGTATTCGAGGAGTTCCTGCCGTTTCAGTATGTCAATTTGTCAAGCGAATCCGCTGCGGCCACCTATATGGAGGATTCCCGGACCGTCTACGTGTATGAGTATGAGTCGGACGCGAAAAGGCTGAATTTTCTGAAAGCGACCACCGACGGGGAAATTTGTGTGCCGAGAAACTGGAAGGAAGTCAGTTGTCTGGATGCCTCCACGTCCGTTCAGGCGTCACCCAATCCTTATGCCGCGGCCGGAAGCCGTGAGCTGCGCCTGTTGGGACTGTCGCGCCTGTGGGCCGGCGTAAAGCAGAATTTTGTGTTCATGGAGCGGTTTCCCAAGAACTGGGACAGCATCTATGTGGCCACCATTCCGCAGGTGCTGGCGGCGCGCGACGACGAGGAGTGTACCCGTATATTTCAGCGCATGGCGGCGCAGTTGGGTGACGGACATACCTACGTGTGGGGCGTATCCCGTCATACGGAAACTGTTCCCTTGCGTACGAGATATATTGACGGGCACGTGTATATTGATGCCGTTCTGTCCGAAACACTGAGGCGGGAGGGGCTTCGGAGGAGCATGGAGCTGACGGCCATCAACGGAGAGCCCGTGCTGGAATACGGCGAACGGCATATCCGTCCCTACGTCTCCTCCTCTACACCACAATGGACGTTGCATCAGGTGTATGACAATGCCGGCCTGTTTGCCTGCCGGAAGGGCGACACCCTGCGCCTGGAGCTGAAGGACGGTCGTCGGCAGTTGCAGGTGAAGGTGTGGCCGCATCCCGCGGAGGCCCTCCAGCAACCGGTCGTTGAACTGAAGTTCCTGAAAGGCGACGTGGGGTATCTGAAAATCCGCAACTTCATGGCCCAGAATATCAAGACGCTTTTCGACAGGCTGTATCCCGAGATATTGAAAACCAAGGCGCTGATTATTGATGTCCGCGACAATGGCGGAGGAAATTCCGGCAATGCCGACTACGTCCTCCGACATCTGACGCGGGACACCATCAGGACCAATTCCTGGCGCACGCCGATGTATATGCCCGCCTATGCCTCCTGGGGCTATCCGTCGCAGTGGTATTCCGCGCCTTCGGGCAAACTGATTCCGATGCGGGACCGCGCCGTATACGACCGGCCCGTTGTCGTGCTGGCCAATTCCGGAACCTTCTCGGCAGCCGAGGATTTCTGTTCCACCTTTAAGGGCATGAAGCGCGGACTGCTCGTCGGAACACCTACCGGAGGCAGTACCGGGAACGGCGTGCGCCTGGAGCTGATTCCCGGAAAGAATTATGCCAACATCTGCTCCAAACACGATACAGGTGCCGACGGAACCGAGTTTGTCGGAGTGGGCATCCTGCCGGACAAGGAGGTGAAGGAAACCTATGAATCCTTTTTCAAGGACAAGTATGATGCCGCGATAACTGCGGCCCTCGAAGCAGTTCTGCCGAAATGACGGACCCTCCGGGATCCCGGCTACCTGTCGGCCGGCAGAAGCAGCGTGGAAACAGACATTTATTTTATTTCTTTATTGTGTGTATGGAAGGTGCCCTCAAAGAAAGCGAGTCTGGCTTTCGGGGGGCACCTTTGGCCTGTTGCGGGAGGCGGCCTTGCCTGCCGTAGAAAACAGTCAGTACTTTAGAAAATTCTGTCAGTACTTTAGAAATTTCTGTCAGTACTTTCGTTTTTTCTAAAGTACTAAGTGTTTCTGCATTCGCAAAGAACTGTTTTCCCGCGTGTCCGTTTGTCGTGGATGTCGGGAACAGCAGTTGTTGAATGGCGCCTTTACTTCAAAAAAACGAAGAAAACCAAAATATATCCTCAGTTCTTTAAAAGCAGAGTTTTTTTTCTTCATACGTTTGTCTTATATATAAAAAAATAGTATATTCGCTGTTGAAAGGGGGCCGAAGGGCACCCGTCCCGCATCGGGCAAGGCACGTGCGGGATAATTTGGAAATATCTCCGTTTGGAGCCTAAAAAAAGGAGGTTACTATGGAAATCAGAATTCAGTCCATCCATTTTGACGCAACGGAAAAGTTGCAGGCGTTCATTGAAAAGAAAATCGGCAAGTTGTCAAAAAGCATAGAAAATGCCAAGGCCGGCGTAATCCTGAAAGTGGTGAAACCGGAAACGGCGATGAATAAGGAAGTACAGGTGAATCTGGACTTGCCGGGAGCGAAGTTGCATGCAGAGAAAGTTTGCGATACTTTTGAGGAAGGAATCGACCTTTGTATCGAAGCTTTGCAGCGTCAAATCGAAAAATACAAGGAAAAAATGCGTGCAAAGTAAAAAAAACAGGGAAAAGTTTTGGAGATAATAAAAATATCCATACCTTTGCAGCCGTTTCGAGGACATTTCTCCAACGGCTGCGAATTTTCTCCAGAAGCAGGAATTCCTTGGAAAAGGGCAAATACCAGAGTGGCCAAATGGGGCAGACTGTAAATCTGCTGGCGTACGCCTTCGGTGGTTCGAATCCATCTTTGCCCACTTGAAAGAATTGCGGAAATAGCTCAGTTGGTAGAGCACTAGCCTTCCAAGCTGGGGGTCGCGAGTTCGAGCCTCGTTTTCCGCTCTTTCTTTGCTGCTATAGCTCAGCGGTAGAGCACTTCCTTGGTAAGGAAGAGGTCGTGAGTTCAAGTCTCACTAGCAGCTCTTTTTTTTGTATATTTCTTATATTGTTGAAGAACAAGACAATTCATTCATAAAATTTAAATAACAAAGCTATGGCTAAAGAAAAATTCGAGCGTTCAAAACCGCACGTAAACATCGGTACCATCGGTCACGTAGACCACGGTAAGACAACTTTGACTGCTGCCATCACTACCGTATTGGCAAAGAAGGGTCTTTCTGAGATGCGTTCATTCGATTCTATCGATAATGCTCCTGAGGAGAAAGAGCGTGGTATCACTATCAATACTTCTCACGTTGAGTATGAAACTGCAAAGCGTCACTATGCACACGTAGACTGCCCGGGTCACGCTGACTACGTTAAGAACATGGTTACTGGTGCTGCCCAGATGGACGGTGCTATCATCGTAGTTGCTGCTACTGACGGTCCGATGCCTCAGACTCGTGAGCACATCCTGCTCGCTCGTCAGGTGAACGTTCCTCGTCTTGTTGTATTCTTGAACAAGTGCGACATGGTTGACGATGAGGAAATGCTCGAACTCGTTGAAATGGAAATGACTGAGTTGCTGACTTCTTACGATTTCGAAGAAGATACTCCTATCATCCGCGGTTCTGCACTTGGTGCATTGAACGGTGTTGAAAAGTGGGAAGAGTCAGTAATGAAGTTGATGGACGCTTGCGACACTTGGATTCAGGAGCCCGAGCGTGACCGCGATAAACCCTTCTTGATGCCGGTTGAAGACGTGTTCTCTATCACTGGTCGTGGTACTGTTGCTACTGGCCGTGTAGAAACTGGTGTAATCAAGGTTGGTGACGAAGTTCAGATCCTCGGTCTTGGTGAAGACAAGAAGTCTGTTGTTACCGGTGTGGAAATGTTCCGCAAGTTGCTCGATCAGGGTGAAGCTGGTGATAACGTAGGTCTTCTCCTCCGTGGTATCGATAAGACTGAAGTTAAGCGTGGTATGGTTATCACTCACCCGGGTGTTATCAAACCTCACAAGAAGTTCAAGGCTTCCATCTACGTATTGAAGAAGGAAGAAGGTGGTCGTCACACTCCGTTCGGTAACAAGTATCGTCCTCAGTTCTATCTCCGTACAATGGACTGCACCGGTGAAATTCACTTGCCCGAAGGAACTGAAATGGTAATGCCTGGTGACAACGTAGAAATCACTGTTGAGTTGATTTACGCTGTAGCATTGAACGTAGGTCTCCGCTTCGCTATCCGTGAGGGTGGTCGTACCGTAGGTTCTGGCCAGATTACTGAAATCCTCGACTAATACAATTAGTTTGGAAATAAGAATATGAATAGGTTCCCGCCGAAAAGCGGGGCCTATTTTTACGGGAATAGCTCAGTCGGTAGAGCACTGGTCTCCAAAACCAGGTGTCGGGAGTTCGAGCCTCTCTTCCCGTGCTCAAATAGAACATATATGTTGAAGAAATTTATCGCATATTGCAAGGATTCTTACGAAGAACTAGCTCATAAAACCACATGGCCAACGCAAAAAGAGTTGACACACAGCGCAATTGTCGTTCTTGTCGCTTCCATCATTATTGCGTTAGTAGTGTTTGCAGAGGATTCTGTGTTCAAATTCCTTATGGAGAGTATTTATCCTAACTAAAACTGAGATAGAGCGATGGCAGAAGTCGAAATGTCTTGGTATGTGCTGAGAGCCGTCAGCGGCAAGGAAGCCAAGGTGAAGGAATACATTGACGCCGAAATCAAGAACGGGCGTCTTTCGGGCAATGTGGCCCAAGTGTTTATCCCCACCGAAAAAGTGGTTTCCGTGCGTGCAGGCAAGCGCATCGTGAAAGAGCGCAATTATCTCCCCGGTTATGTGTTGGTGGAAGCTCGCCTGGTGGGTGAAATCGCCCATGAGCTCCGTAATACACCGAACGTGTTGGGATTTCTCGGCGGAATGGATAATCCTACACCACTCCGTGAAAGTGAAGTGAACCGTATCTTGGGCAAGGTTGACGAGATGCAGGAAGATGCAGTGGATGTCGTTATACCTTACTCTGTTGGTGAGGCAGTCAAAGTGACCGAAGGTCCTTTCTCCGGTTTCTCCGGTGTCATCGAAAAGGTGGACAACGAGAAGAAGAAGGTGACGGTAACCGTAAAGGTGTTCGGCCGCAGTACAGGTCTCGATTTGGGTTTTATGCAGATAGAGAAAGAATAAGGTAAATGTTACGTGCCGAAATTCTTTCATACAATAAATCAAATAATAAAAATCAAAAATGGCTAAAGAAGTTGCTGGATTAATCAAATTACAGATTAAGGGTGGCGCTGCAAATCCATCACCTCCCGTAGGCCCTGCATTGGGTTCCAAGGGTATCAACATCATGGATTTCTGCAAGCAGTTCAACGCCAGAACTCAGGAGAAAGCAGGCAAGGTGTTGCCGGTTGTAATTACCTATTACAACGACAAATCATTCTCTTTTGTTGTCAAGACTCCTCCCGTTGCTATTCAGTTGCTGGAGGCTGCCAAGAAGAAGAGTGGTTCTGCACAGCCTAACCGTGCGAAAATTGCTGAGATTACCTGGGACCAGGTGAAGGCAATCGCAGAAGACAAGATGCCTGACCTCAACTGCTTCACTGTAGAGTCTGCTATGAAGATGGTTGCAGGTACTGCACGCAGTTTGGGTATCACTATTAAGGGAGACTTCCCCGAATTATAATTAACTTCAATTTTTGAAACAATGAGTAAACTGACAAAGAATCAGAAATTAGTTGCTGGCAAGATTGAAGCAGGGAAGGCATACACCTTGAAGGAAGCGGCTGAATTGGTAAAGGAAATCACTACTACTAAGTTCGATGCTTCTCTTGATATCGATGTACGTTTGGGTGTAGACCCCCGCAAGGCCAACCAGATGGTTCGTGGCGTTGTTTCTCTGCCTCACGGCACAGGTAAGACGGTACGCGTGCTTTGCCTTTGTACACCGGATGCTGAAGCTGCAGCAAAGGAAGCTGGCGCTGATTATGTAGGTCTCGACGAATATATCGAGAAGATTAAGGGCGGCTGGACTGACATTGATGTTATCATCACAATGCCGGCTGTCATGGGTAAGATTGGTGCCCTCGGTCGTGTGCTCGGTCCTCGCGGATTGATGCCTAACCCCAAGAGCGGCACTGTAACAATGGACGTTGCTAAGGCAGTACGCGAAATCAAGCAGGGTAAGATCGACTTCAAGGTTGACAAGACTGGTATCGTTCACACTTCTATCGGTAAGGTGTCTTTCACTCCCGAACAGATTGTTGGCAATGCTAAGGAATTTATCAACACGATTATCAAGTTGAAGCCTTCTTCTGCTAAGGGTACTTATATCAAGAGTATTTATCTTTCCTCTACAATGAGTAAGGGTATCAAGATTGACCCCAAATCTGTTGAAGAAATTTAATTGAATTTGAATCATGAGAAAGGAAGATAAAGCTTTAATCATCGGCCAGCTCGGTGAACAGTTGAAAGAGTACGCGCACTTCTATCTGGTTGACGTAACCGGTATGAACGCTGCTGCGACAAGCGATTTGAGAAGAAAGTGTTTTGGTGCCGGCATCAAGATGGTGGTTGTTAAGAACACCCTTTTGGAAAAGGCATTCGACGCTTCAGAAGTGGATTTTTCTCCTCTCTACGGTAGCTTGAAGGGTACAACTGCTGTGTTCTTCACTAACGTTGCTAACGCTCCTGCTAAGTTAATCAAGGACGTAGCGAAGGACGGAATTCCTGGCTTGAAGGCTGCGTATGCAGAAGAGGGCTTCTATGTAGGAGCAGAAAACCTCGACGCACTTTGCGCAATCAAGAGCAAGAACGAAGTTATCGCAGAGGTTGTGGCACTCTTGCAGTCGCCTGCAAAGAATGTTATCTCTGCCCTCCAGTCTGGCGCCAATACAATCCATGGCGTGCTGAAGACTTTGGGCGAACGTCCGGAATAAATCCGGATATCCGAATTTTAAGTTAACTGAATAAAAACAAAACAAATAATTTTAAGAAAATGGCAGATATCAAAGCTATTGCTGAAGAATTGGTAAATTTGACAGTAAAGGAAGTAAACGAGTTGGCAACTATCCTCAAGGAGGAATATGGTATTGAACCCGCTGCTGCAGCTGTTGCAGTTGCTGCTGGCCCCGCTGCTGCCGGTGCACCCGCTGCTGAAGAGAAGACTGCATTCGATGTAGTTCTGAAGAGCGCTGGTGCTGCTAAGTTGCAGGTTGTAAAGGCTGTTAAGGAAGCTTGCGGCCTCGGTTTGAAGGAAGCTAAGGACCTCGTTGACGGCGCTCCCAGCAAACTGAAGGAAGGTGTTGCTAAGGAAGAAGCTGAAGCACTGAAGAAGGCTCTCGAAGAAGCTGGTGCTGAAGTAGAAATCGCTTAATAATAGCTAACCCTTTGGGTATCCGGTTAAGAATCCTCTGGTAGGGGGTTCTTAACCTTTTTGTGTCTAATCAATTCGTACAACCATATTATTCAACGAATGTCTTCAAGAGTAATCAACAACCGTGTGAACTTTGCGTCGGTCAAGAATCCGTTGGCTTATCCCGACTTCTTGGACGTACAGTTAAAATCTTTCAAGGATTTTTTGCAGCTCGATACTCCTTCGGAATTGCGTAAGAACGATGGCCTGTACAAAGTTTTTGCGGAGAATTTCCCTATTGCTGATACCCGCAACAACTTTGTATTGGAGTTTCTCGATTATTACATCGATGCCCCGCGTTACAGCATTGCCGAGTGTTTGGAAAGAGGATTGACCTACAGTGTGCCTTTGAAGGCCAAACTGAAACTTTATTGTACCGACCCCGATCATGAGGAATTCGGTACGGTGATTCAGGACGTTTTTCTGGGTCCGATTCCTTATATGACGGAAAACGGAACCTTTATCATCAACGGCGCAGAGCGTGTTGTGGTTTCTCAGCTTCATCGTTCGCCTGGTGTATTCTTCGGCTCTACAGTGCATGCTAATGGTACGCAGTTGTATTCGGCGCGAATCATCCCGTTCAAAGGTTCATGGATTGAATTTGCTACGGATATCAACAATGTGATGTATGCTTACATTGACCGTAAGAAAAAGTTGCCGGTAACGACTTTGCTTCGAGCTATCGGTTTCGAAAGCGATAAGGATATCCTTCAGATTTTTGACTTGGCAGAAGAGGTGAAGGTAACCAAGACTAATCTGAAGAAGCTGGTAGGACGTAAGCTGGCTGCGCGTGTATTGAAGAGTTGGGTGGAAGATTTCGTTGATGAGGATACCGGTGAAGTGGTTTCCATTGACCGAAACAACATTATTCTTGAGCGCGAAACGGTGCTTGAGGCCGAGCATATCGATGAAATCATCGAGAGCGGCACCCAGTCGATTCTTGTGCACAAGGAGGAGGCATCCGGAACGGATTACTCTATTATCTTCAATACCTTGCAGAAGGATACCAGCAACTCTGAGAAGGAGGCTGTGCTGTATATCTACCGGCAGTTGCGTAATGCTGACCCTGCCGACGATGCCAGCGCACGCGAAGTCATCAACAATCTGTTCTTCTCGGAAAAGCGTTATGACTTGGGCGAGGTGGGTCGTTATCGCATCAACAAGAAGCTGGGGCTGACGACGGATATGGATGTACGTGTGCTGACACGTGAGGACATTATAGAGATTATCAAATATCTGGTAGAGCTCATCAATTCCAAGGCTACTGTGGACGATATTGACCATTTGAGCAACCGTCGTGTCCGCACGGTCGGTGAGCAATTGGCCAATCAGTTCTCTATAGGTCTGGCCCGAATGAGCAGAACTATCCGCGAACGTATGAACGTTCGTGACAATGAAGTGTTCACTCCAACAGAATTGATTAATGCAAAGACCATCTCTTCTGTAATCAATTCTTTCTTTGGAACGAATGCGCTTTCACAGTTTATGGACCAGACCAACCCGCTGGCGGAAGTGACGCACAAGCGCCGTCTTTCGGCTTTGGGTCCTGGTGGTCTTTCCCGTGAGCGTGCCGGTTTCGAGGTGCGAGATGTGCACTATACTCACTATGGTCGTCTTTGCCCGATTGAGTCGCCTGAAGGTCCTAACATCGGTCTGATTTCTTCTTTGTGTGTTTATGCAAAAATCAATGAACTCGGTTTCATCGAAACTCCTTACCGCAAAGTCGAGAATTCCGTTGTGGATTTGAGCGATAAGGGTGTTATCTATCTGAGTGCAGAGGAAGAGGAAGGAAAGATTATCGGACAGGGTAATGCACCTTTGCGTGAAGATGGATCGTTTATCCGCGAGAAGGTGAAGTGCCGTCAGGATGCCGATTATCCTGTGGTTCCGCCTTCTGAGGTAGACCTTATAGATGTGGCTCCTCAGCAGATTGCTTCAATTGCTGCTTCGTTGATTCCTTTCCTTGAGCATGATGACGCACACCGTGCCTTGATGGGATCGAACATGATGCGCCAGGCTGTTCCTCTTATTCGTTCTGAAGCGCCGATTGTAGGTACTGGTATTGAGAAGCAGGTGTGTGAGGATTCACGTACCATGATTACGGCTGAGGGCGATGGCGTGATTGATTTTGTAGACGCTACGACGATTCGTATTACATATGACCGTACAGAAGAAGAGGAGTTTGTTAGTTTCGATTCCGCAACCAAGGAATATACAATTCCCAAGTTCCGCCGTACGAACCAGAATATGACAATCGACCTTCGTCCCATCTGTGAGAAAGGCCAGCGTGTAAAGGCTGGTGACATCCTTACGGAAGGTTACGCTACCGAGGCCGGTGAACTGGCACTGGGCCGCAACCTGCTTGTTGCCTACATGCCTTGGAAGGGTTATAATTATGAGGATGCTATCGTACTGAATGAGCGTATGGTCCGTGAGGACATACTGACTTCTGTGCACGTGGATGAGTTCTCTCTGGAAGTGCGCGAAACGAAGCGCGGTATGGAGGAGTTGACCAACGATATTCCTAATGTCAGCGAGGACGCAACCAAGGATTTGGATGAAAACGGTATTATCCGTATTGGAGCCCGCGTTGCACCGGGAGATATTCTTATCGGTAAGATTACACCGAAAGGTGAGAGCGATCCTACGCCGGAAGAAAAGTTGCTACGCGCTATCTTTGGCGACAAGGCCGGCGATGTAAAGGATGCTTCATTGAAGGCAAATCCCTCGCTTTCTGGTGTCATCATTGACAAGAAGCTCTTCTCTAAAGCTATCAAGACACGTGCAACCAAGGCTGCTGACAAAATTACTTTGCAGAAACTTGACGACGAGTTTGCCAAGGAAACCGGCGATCTCAAGGCCCTGATGATTGATAAGCTCATGGCTTTGGTCAAGGATTACACTTCACAGGGCATCAAGGACAATATCGGTGCAGAAGTGGTGGCAAAGGGTGCCAAGTTCAGCAAGTCATTACTCAATATGCTTGACTTTACATCTGTACAGTTGAGCAACTGGACCGAAGACGAGCATACAAATGAACTCGTACGTACTTTGGTCATCAACTATTTGAAGAAGTACAACGTGATGGACGCTGTACTGAAACGTAAGAAATTTGCCGTTACGATAGGTGACGAGCTGCCTTCCGGTATTATCCAGATGGCAAAGGTATATGTTGCCAAGAAACGTAAGATCGGTGTTGGTGACAAGATGGCCGGACGCCACGGAAACAAGGGTATTGTGTCCAAGATTGTACGTCAGGAAGATATGCCGTTCCTTGCCGATGGTACGCCTGTAGATATCGTGTTGAACCCGCTGGGTGTGCCTTCACGTATGAACATCGGCCAGGTGTTCGAGGCCGTGTTGGGTGCTGCCGGAAAGAAGCTGGGCGTAAAATTCGCTACTCCGATTTTCGATGGTGCAAAACTGGAAGATCTTTGCGAATGGACTGACAAGGCCGGGCTGCCGCGCTACTGCTCCACGCAGTTGTATGATGGCGGAACGGGTGAACCTTTCGACCAGAAGGCCACGGTAGGTGTCACTTATATGTTGAAACTCGGACACATGGTAGAGGACAAGATGCACGCTCGTTCCATTGGTCCGTACTCTCTCATTACCCAGCAGCCGCTTGGTGGTAAGGCCCAGTTTGGTGGTCAGCGTTTCGGAGAAATGGAAGTTTGGGCAATCGAAGCCTTTGGTGCTTCTCACGTATTGCAGGAAATCCTTACCATCAAGTCTGATGACGTGGTAGGACGTTCTAAGGCATACGAGGCCATCGTCAAGGGTGACCCCATGCCCACTCCGGGTATTCCTGAATCTCTCAATGTGTTGCTTCATGAGCTGCGTGGCTTAGGTTTGAGCATCACTCTTGACTAATCAACCGGAACTCTTTACACACAATATTCAATTTCGATATGGCATTTAAAAGAGATAACAAGATAAAGAGTAACTTCACGAAGATCACCATCGGCTTGGCCTCTCCAGAGGAAATCCAGGCTAATTCCTATGGTGAGGTGCTGAAGCCTGAAACGATAAACTACCGTACTTACAAACCCGAGCGCGACGGCCTTTTCTGTGAGCGTATTTTCGGTCCGACGAAAGATTACGAATGTCATTGCGGTAAATACAAGCGCATTCGTTACAAAGGAATCGTCTGCGACCGCTGCGGTGTTGAAGTAACGGAGAAGAAGGTGCGCCGTGAGCGTGCCGGACACATCCAACTGGTTGTGCCTGTGGCCCACATCTGGTATTTCCGTTCGTTGCCCAACAAAATTGGCTATCTGCTCGGAATCCCGACGAAGAAGCTGGATTCAATTATCTACTATGAACGTTATGTTGTCATCCAGCCGGGTATTCTGGCGGACGAGGTGGCTGAGAATGATTTGTTGACAGAGGATGAATATCTCAACCTGCTGAAGAAACTGCCGAAAGAGAATCAGTACCTCGAAGACAACGACCCCAATAAGTTCATTGCCAAGATGGGAGCCGAGGCCGTTTACGACCTGCTTTGCCGCTTGAAGCTCGATGAACTGTCCTATGAATTGCGTGACCGCGCCAACTCCGATTCTTCCGTGCAGCGCAAGAACGAGGCGCTCAAGCGTCTGCAGGTTGTAGAGGCATTCCGTGCCAGCAAGGACCGCAACAAACCGGAATGGATGATTATGAAAATCATTCCTGTGACTCCTCCCGAGTTGCGTCCGTTGGTTGCGCTCGATGGTGGCCGTTTTGCTACGTCCGACCTCAACGACCTCTATCGCCGTGTGCTTATCCGTAACAACCGTCTGAAGCGTCTGCTCGAAATCAAAGCACCTGAGGTCATTCTGCGTAACGAGAAGCGTATGCTCCAGGAAGCTGTCGACAGCCTGTTCGACAATTCCCGCAAGAGCAGTGCCGTGAAGAGCGACAGCAACCGTCCTCTCAAGTCACTTTCCGACTATTTGAAAGGAAAGCAGGGACGTTTCCGTCAGAACCTGCTGGGTAAGCGTGTCGACTATTCAGCTCGTTCGGTAATCGTTGTAGGTCCGGAGTTGAACATGGGCGAGTGCGGTTTGCCGAAACTGATGGCAGCTGAACTTTACAAGCCGTTCATCATACGTAAACTGATTGAGCGCGGCATCGTAAAGACCGTAAAGAGCGCCAAGAAAATCGTAGACCGCCGTGAACCGGTTATCTGGGATATTCTTGAGCACGTAATGAAGGGACATCCCGTATTGTTGAACCGTGCACCGACTCTTCACCGTTTGGGTATTCAGGCTTTCCAGCCCAAGATGATTGAAGGAAAGGCTATCCAGCTTCACCCGTTGGCTTGTACGGCGTTCAATGCAGACTTCGATGGTGACCAGATGGCTGTCCATCTTCCGTTGAGCAACGAGGCTATTCTCGAAGCCCAGATGTTGATGTTGCAGAGCCATAACATTTTGAACCCTGCCAACGGTGCGCCGATTACGGTGCCTTCACAGGATATGGTGTTGGGACTGTATTACATCACCAAGCTCCGTCCGGGTGCCAAGGGCGAAGGACTGACGTTCTATGGTCCTGAAGAAGCTATCATTGCCTTCAATGAGAAGCGGGTGGATGTGCATGCCCCCGTCAAGGTGCTCGTCAATGACATCGACGAGGCCGGCATGATGGTGAAGCGTCTGGTGGAAACTTCGGTAGGTCGTGTCATTGTGAACGAAATCATTCCGGAAGAAGTCGGATATGTAAATACGGTTATTTCAAAGAAATCTTTGCGTGACATCATTACCAAGGTCATCAAGACTGTGGGTATGGCACGCGCCTGCCACTTCCTCGACGGTATCAAGAACCTGGGTTATCGCAAGGCCTACGAAGGCGGTCTGTCCTTCAACCTCGACGATATTATCATTCCGGAAGAGAAGGCAGATATCGTAAAGCGTGGTAACGATGAAATTGACCAGATTACGATGAACTATAACATGGGTTTCATCACGGACAACGAACGTTACAACCAGGTTATCGATACCTGGACACACGTGAATACGGATTTGAAGAAAACCTTGATGAAGCAGATGACCGAAGCCGACCAGGGCTTCAACGCAGTCTTCATGATGTTGGATTCCGGAGCCCGTGGTTCTGCCGACCAGATTTCACAGTTGGCAGGTATGAGAGGTTTGATGGCCAAGCCGCAGAAAGCCGGTGCCGAAGGCCGCTCTACCATTGAGAACCCGATTCTTTCTAACTTTAAGGAAGGTATGTCCGTGCTGGAGTACTTTATCTCTACCCACGGTGCCCGTAAGGGTCTTGCCGATACGGCATTGAAGACGGCCGACGCAGGTTATCTGACCCGCCGTCTGGTTGACGTGTCGCATGATGTGATCATCACCGAAGAAGACTGCGGTACGCTCCGTGGATTGGTATGTACTGCGCTCAAGGACGGCGATGAGGTCATTTCTTCTTTGGGCGAACGTATTTTGGGCCGTGTTTCAGTTCATGACATCATACATCCTTCTACCGGCAAGTTGATTGTGGCCAGTGGCGAGGAAATTACCGAGGCTGTCGTGGCTGAAATCGAAAACTCACCGATTGAAAGCGTCGAAATCCGTTCGGTGCTGACCTGCGAAAGCAAGCACGGCGTATGTATGAAGTGCTATGGTCGTAATCTGGCTACCAGCCGTATGGTGCAGAAGGGTGAGGCTGTCGGCGTGATTGCTGCTCAGTCCATTGGTGAACCGGGTACACAGCTGACACTTCGTACTTTCCATGCCGGTGGTATTGCCGGTGGTGCTGCTGCCAATGCTACTATCGTTGCCAAGCACGACTGCCGTCTTGAATTTGAAGAGTTGCGTACGGTAGACGTAATCAATGACGATGGCAGCATGGGCAAGGTGGTAGTCGGCCGACTTGCCGAAGTCCGCTTCGTTGACGACCACACAGGCATTGTTCTCTCTACTCAGAATGTGCCTTATGGTTCAGCCTTGTTTGTCAACGATGGCGACAAGGTGGAGAAAGGTACGCTCATCGCCAAGTGGGACCCCTTCAATGCCGTTATCATTACGGAAACTGCGGGTACCGTGCAGTTTGAGGATGTGAAGGAAGGTGTGACTTTCCGTACGGAAGAGGACGACGCTACAGGTCTTCGCGAACGTATCATCATCGAATCCAAGGACCGTGGCCGTGTGCCTTCAGCTCATATTCTTGACGAGAACGGCGAACTCATCCGTACCTATAACTTCCCAATCAACGGTCGTATCGCCGTTGAGGACGGTCAGAAGTTGAAGGCCGGTGACGTGCTTATCAAGATTCCTCGTGTCGTTGGTAGCGCAGGCGACATCACCGGTGGTCTGCCTCGTGTGACCGAGTTGTTCGAGGCACGCAATCCGAGCAATCCTGCTGTGGTTTCCGAAATCGACGGTGAAATCTCAATGGGTGCTGTCAAGCGCGGACACCGTGAGATTATCGTTACCTCCAAGTTGGGTGAGGTCAAGAAATATCTTGTTTCTCTCTCCAAGCAGATTCTGGTACAGGAGAACGACTATGTGCGTGCCGGAACGCCGCTGTCCGACGGTTCCATCACGCCGAGCGACATCCTGGCTATCAAGGGCCCCACGGCGGTGCAGGAATACATCGTCAACGAGGTGCAGGACGTTTACCGTTTGCAGGGTGTGAAAATCAACGACAAGCACTTTGAAGTAATCGTACGCCAGATGATGCGTAAGGTACAGATTAACGAACCGGGTGATACCCGCTTTCTGGAATCTCAGATTGTCGACAAACTCGATTTCGCTGAGGAGAACGACCGCATCTGGGGCAAGAAGGTAGTCGTAGATGCCGGCGATAGCGAAACCATGAAGAACGGTATGATTGTAACGGCGCGCAAGTTGCGTGAGGAAAATTCACAGTTGAAGCGCCGTGACCTCCGTCTCGTTCAGGTGCGCGATGCCAAGGCAGCCACTTCTACTCAGATTCTGCAGGGTATCACGCGTGCCGCTTTGCAGACCAAGAGCTTCATGTCGGCTGCTTCCTTCCAGGAAACGACCAAGGTGCTCAACGAGGCTGCCATCAGCGGTAAGGTGGACTATCTGGAGGGTATGAAGGAGAACGTGATTTGCGGTCACCTGATTCCTGCCGGTACGGGCCTTCGTGAGTTCAATCGTATTGTCGTGGGTGATGCCGACGAGTATGAAAAGCTGAACCGTAACGAAGCCGAATAATTGAAAAGCAAGATTCCCGCGTATGCGGAATCCTTAAGACTTAGATAAAAAAATGCGCCTCCTGCTCAGGGGGCGCATTTTTCTGTTTTGGCGTGAGTTCGGTATAATGAATTTTTGCAATAAGAAGTCAAGCGACTAGATTGGCTGCGAAGTTGTCGACCGGTCGGTGCCTTGTATGTCTTATGTTGCAGGCATTCTTGAGTTCGTTGTTGATTGTCTCGACGAGAGACCTTTTCCAGAGCGTACTCTTTTCATAGAGGTTCATAAATCCAAATCGGTCATTATAGTTAAGGTCGAGTGCAGAGATATCACTTATTGATATAGACATCTTCGGAAATAAGCTCAAGTGTTTTCTGGATATAAGGATCTTCCAATTCATGTTCGTTCCTATAAATTTCCTCGAATGTTAACGGAATAGTGCAATCGGGCAACACTCCTCGATTATAAGGGAATCTTTCGTCCACGATTTCATCCATCACACATTTTACAAGAGGTATTCGGCAGGTCGTACCGGAATTTGACAGAAAGACATTGGCAAATTTCAGAGCCTTCATATAATGATAAGCCGTACCTGTTTCGCGTCCAACGAGATAAGCTCTTCGATTACGGGCAAGACAACCGGAAAATTCGCTGGCCGCAGATTTAGAAGAAGAGTTGATGAATACATATAGCCGACCATGGTAAATAACATGATTGTTTGTAGAACCACTTGCCTTTTCGTGATTTAGATAATAGCCCTTTCTTCCTTTCCGGGGCTTGTAGGAAGAAAAAGTCAAAGTATCGTTTTCTATAAAATTTGTTGTGCCGCTGATACATTTGTTGTTCACCATCTGATAACCTCCTCTATTGGCATATGGCTTTGCAATAAAACAATCAAGCAGACGATAGAGCACATCCGGATTGCCGCCCAGATTATTGCGTACATCAAAAATAAGATTTTTATATCCTGAATTTTCAGCATCTCTGATACAATCAATGAGTTGTTCCGTTTCTACGTCATTCAAATTGAATGTTGATAGACCTAAATATGCCGTGGAGTCATTTATTGGACGATATACGAAGTTCAGTTTAAATCTGTTCCACCATTGATTGCGGCTATCATAAAGTAGCTTAAGTTGGTAGTCTTTATAATGTACATCTCTATTACGCGGCAACATATCAAGTATCAGTTGTTCTCCATCTGCAAACTCGTATCTGACTACATTCTTCCCTATTGGACATGTTCGCAATAATGTTTGGTAATATATACAAAGATTGTTAGCCAATTGTTCCTCCATCATGCTTTCCACCTTACCGTCATAATTGGTTATAAATGTTTTGGTTTCACGAACAATGTCTTCAACTGGGCGTCCGTCCACCTTTTTCAGTTCGCGTCCCACATATTGTTCTTTTCCTTCAACAGCTTGCGTAACAATAACCCTACCTCCTATTTGTCCGAAATCCAACGGCATAAACCATCTTTCGGAGTTAGGCATATTGATATTCATATTTGTCCAAAAATCGAGATGACTATCGTGAATCAGATAATTAATTTTTTTGCAAGCTCTATAAAATCTATTACCGTCTATCTTATCAGGTAAAGAGGCGATGATGTCCGCTGTTAGAGAATCAATTGTCTTCGGCATTGTCAAGTCCTCTACACAAGGATAGAGATTCTTTAGAGCTTCTGAAAATCTGATTAAATCTTTACTAGCTTCTTTACGAGTTAATTCAGTTTTACGAGGTTTAGCTTGGGGAACAATAAAAGTGGTCTTCAAACCAAATGGTGACATTGGATCTGCAGAACGTCCGTTGCGTGAAAAAGCGATACAGATACATGGTTCATGAATATTCTTGTAAGCATATCCCATAAAACCTATGGTGTCACCACGCATAAGTCTTTCTCCCGTCTTGAAGGTATTAGCAAATTTCAATCCACTGATGTGCAGGACTCCTCCGTTTTTGGACTGAAGAGAAATCTGTCCGTTAATATACTTTTCATCGCAGTCTGCACCAATTAGCTTAATCTCATTTTTTAGATCTCCATTGTATTGTCTACTAATACTTTGCGATAGGTTATACTTGAAAGTAAGGCTTACGCGGTTTACAACAGCATCAAACGGACATAATATAGGTGAACCTTCTTTTCCTGCGACAAATATATTATCAAAATTCAGCTCTGTACCAATAAAGTCTTGCGGGCGGTAAAGTATCCCGTCCTCTGCTTTTTGCTCCGCAACAGGCCAAGTCCAAAATACTTTGTCTTGCGCGCATAGAATTACGGATGTTAAAAACAAAACATAAAAACATATTATTCTCATACTGCAAATATATAATAGTCTTAGCCCCAAAAGGTTAACTGTTTTTGCGTTAAACCAGACGCCTGCTGACTTCTTTATGTTCTCCCTATAGTTTGTTATCATAAAGTTTCCTATCACCATAAGGAAATGACGAAACCTGTAGAATTGTCGCTGGGGCCTTTATTGGACAATTTATGCTTTACAAAACAGGCATTTACTTGAAATGATGTTCTCTGTTTTTAGAGTCTTTATTGCAATATCTCCATAACAGGTTCACCATTCTTCATTGTGTTGTTGATGCTGTCAGCCTGTGCATGTTCTTAGGGATTTCTATTTCTGTCATGCAGACAGTAATCGGAAACGGATGCGTGTACTCTTATTCTCCGTCTTTTGCCTTGGCGTCCGATTCCATCTTTTTCAGTTGTTCCACGGTGAGTTTCGGGTCATATATCACTTCACATCCCGTGGATTCCCGGAGCAGACGGAGATAATCCTCCATACTGGCGATGCCTGCTTCGCTGCGGCGCCGGTTGAGATGTTCCGGGTCTTCTATGGGCCAGATGTAGAACCGTTGGCGGCTGTTTTCCGTGAAGGTGTAGGCTTGTGTGCCATATTGCTGTGCTTTTCCTTCATGCAGGCGCACGCGGTCGGTCAGCGTGGCGATGTGGCTGGCGGCTATATGACCTTTCCCGGCGGCTTCCCGCATGAGGGGGAGATAGCGTTTCTGCATTTCTGGCTCCGCATGGTCAATGATGAGCCAGAGGGTGGTGTAGGATGCCGGTTGCAGATGTTCCGGCAGCCCGTTTTTGAGCACTTGTTCCACAAGTTGCTGATTGGCCTGATCTATCGAATCCTGTAGCAGACTGAGTGTGGTCAGACTGTCCAGCGTGCTGTCGCTGACCGGTGGCTGGTTGATTCGTTTCATGAGTTGCAGCGTCTGGCTTCTGATGTCCTGGTCCTTTTGCCGTGCCTCTGCCAGCAGCGAGTCGATGGTTGCCGTGTGTTGGGCACAGGCGGGATATGCCATGAGCAGCAGAGCGGCAAACAGGATGCAGTGTTTTGTCGTGAGTGTGAGTGTCATGTCCTGTTGAGTGTTGGGTTTCATAAAGAGCAGTGCCACGCGCTTTACCGGTAGGCTTGCCGTTGGGCAGGGCACGTGGCACTGATGGATATCTGGCACTGGAAACAATTATAGTTTCTGTGGTTTCTTTGTGCCGCTGTGTTTGATTTCCGGATTGCCGGAGTAGTAGATTTTGCCGTTTCCGGAAGTGGTGGTGTTCAGTTGTTTTTTCGCATGGCACTGAATCCGCCCGAATCCGCTGACCGCCGCATACGCGGTTTCCGCTTTCAGTTCATTGGCTGTCACTTTTCCGGTTCCTGAGGCCGAGTAGCTTGCGTTCCGGGTGGTTCCGCTGAGTCGCATGGAGCCTGTGCCCGATAACTTTGCCTGGGTGTCTTCAGCCTGTATGCCCTTGCAGATGAGATTGCCGGTGCCGGAGATGTTGCAGTCGAGGTCGTCGGTGTGGAGGCCGTCAATGTTGACGGAACCCGTTCCGGAGAGGTCGAGAAGCACTTTGTCCGAAGCCCTCAGGTCTTGTGCGGTCACGCTTCCGGTGCCTTTGATTTCGATGTTGATTTCTTTTGCCTCAGAGAGTTGGCCGAGTTCGAGACTCCCCGTGCCGGTGAGGTCGATTTCCAGTTCGTCCTGGCACCTGATGCCATGGGCCGTTATTCTGCTCGTACCCTTGCTTTCAATTTTGAGCCGCTCGGCTTTCAACTCCTCTGCCAGTGTCAGTAGGCAGGTGCCGGTGGTTTCTATTTCTTCGAGTTCCGGTGAGCCAATGGTGATTTCCAGCACGTTGAGAGACAGGCAGACTCCCTTTTTGAAGCCGATTTTCAGGGTCTCGTCCTCCACGCGGATGTCCATCTGGTCAAAGATATTGTCGGACGTGCGGATGTTGAGCCTGGGCTGGCTGGAAGGTTCATAGCGCACATCGCCACAGCCCGTGAGGAGAATCTTCTTGAAGTCCTTTATCTTGATGTCGCGGTTGATGACGTTGTCGCTGGCGTAAATTTTTTGCTGTGCGTCGCCGTTGTTTATGTTGATGCTGTACCTCTGATTCGACGGCATCTGGTCGGTGTCAAGCGAATTTTTGTGCTGGGCACAGGAGGTGACAGCGAATAGGAGCAATGTGGCAAGAATACTGATTTGTTTCATGGTAGTATGATTTGCATTGTGGAGGAATCTGCCGTTGCAGGTCCGCTTGGTCGGCGGCTGTACCTTTGGCGGCCGTTCGCCTCCGGAACTTTTTGCCTGCGCGGCAGGAGCGGTCCGGTTGCAGTGAGATGCTATAGTTTTTTAGGTTTCATCGAGCCGGAGTGGTTGAGAACGGGATTACCAGCATAGGAAATTTGTCCGGCATCAGCCGTAGTAGTATGCAGTTGCTTTTCCGCGTAGCACTCAATGCTTCCTGCATTGCCGACCGAGGCATCCGTTGTTTCCGTCTTCAGATTTCCGGCTATCACTTTGCCGCAATCCTTTACAGTATAGTGGGCTCTTTGGGTAGCACCGCCCAGTTCCATGGAGCCCGTTCCGGAAAGTTGCGCTCTGGTGTCATTGGCCAGGAAGTTCTTGCATTTGATTTTTCCCGCACCGCTGATGTTGCAGTTGAAGACATCTGTACGGATTTCTTTGACATTCGATTCCCCTACGCCGGAATTGTGGAAAACCATTGTATTGGAAGCGACGAACTGGCCGGCTGTGATATGGCCTATACCGTCGATTCCGATTTTGATATCTTTGGCTTTGGTCTGCTGTGCCAAGTTGAATTTGCTGATACCTTCGAGATTGAGTTCCAGCTTGTCCTTGCAGGTGATGTTGCCATCGGCCGTTACGTTACAGATGCCGCTGGTGTGTATTTTCAACCGGTCAGTCGTCAGGTTGCCGGCCAGTTGCAGATTGGCCATGCCGTTCATTTTCACTTCCTCCAGTTGAGGAGAGCCGACGATGACGTCGAATACGTCCAACGAAACGTAGACGTCCTTCCTAAAGTCTATGGTCAGCGTTTCGTTTTCCACCTTGACTGTCACCACATCGAAAACGTTGTCAGAGGTGCGGATGCTGACGCGGGGCTGCCGGGAATATTCATAGCGTATGTTGCCGTATGAGGAGAGGTGGATACGTTTGAAGTCCGTAAGTTTGAAATCGCGGCTGATGATGTTGTCGCTGGCATACAGCCGCGGATTCCCTTCATTCTGGTTGATGTTCATGGCATACTTTTTGTGTGCCGAACTGTTGGTGACACTGGGGGCTGGCGTGTCCTGGGTTGCGTATTTGCTCTGGGCACAGGACATGGTGGTGATGGCGGTGAGTAAAAGCCATGTTGTCAATAAGTGAATGTGTTTCATAATACTGAGGTATTATCAGGTGGCTGAGTGGTGATGGTACATCCTCTCTGCGCCCCTTCGGTTAATAAATGCTGCCCTTTCGGTCCTGTCCGTTGTGGCATTTTGGAGTGGCGGCTGTCCGTGGCAAGGGGTTGTTCTCGTGTTCCGCTTGGGGAAGTACGGAGCAGGACGATTGAGCCGTTAGTTAGGTGAATATTCGCGTGATTACATTTATTCTGTCTTGTGCAGAGTCAGTAGAATGGTATGGAGAAACCGGTGTTTTACGGGATTGTCCTTGGTGTGACATATCCTGTTGTCTACAAAAATAGAGATAAAATTGATAAAAAGAGAGTATATACGTCTTTTTTCGAAAACTTTCTGTTTCTGTGCTTTGGGCTGCGCCCTTTGCCGGTATCTTCCGCGGGCCGGCATTGTGGCGCGGGCGGGACAGGCGGAAGAGGGGAAGGGCTGCTGAAGGCTGAAGAAAGAGGCCGGAAAACACTCAGTACTTTAGAAAAAACTGTCAGTACTTTAGAAAATTCTTTCCTTACTTTTGTTTTTCCTAAAGTACTGACTGTTTCCCGGCTTCCTTCAGCATCGTGTTTTTTCGCGTGGAAGTTATCCTGTGGCGCCTGTTGCGTGGAAAAGAAAACACCGGACAGCGTCGTCCAGAAATGACGGTGCTGTCCGGTGTCCGGGTTGGTTTTGTCTGCCGGAAACGTCCGGCTAATCTGTGGTTAATATCCTCCGCCCAGTGCGTGGTAGAGCGAAATGACGCCCTGAATTTCGTCGAAGCGGTCGGTGGCCTCGGTGAGCTCGGCTTGCAGCAGGTCCCGGCGGGCAGTAATCACTTCCAGATAGTTCTGTGAGGAATGCTGCATCAGCAGTTCAGAGCTGCGCAGTGCGGAGCGCAACATCTGCGTTTGCTGTGCGTCAAGCCGGATGCGTCCGCGTGCCGTCTGCCAGCGCATCAGTGCATCGTTGACCTCGGCACCGGCGTCCAGCAGACTCTGGCGGAAGGTGAGCAGCGCTTCCTCCTGTTGTGCCTTGGCTACCTTGAGGTTGGCAATGTTGCGTCCCTGCTGGAAAAGCGGTTGCACCAGGGAGCCTACCGCCTGAAGCAGCCAGGTGGCCGGATTGGTGACGGCCATTCCGCTGCCGTTGGTCCATCCGGCCGAACCGCTGAGGGTCAGTGACGGATAGAATGCCGCGCGGGCGGCGTTGGTGGCATAATAGGCTTCGGCCAGCTGGGCTTCGCTCTGGCGCACATCGGGACGCCGGGCCAGCAACTGGAGCGGCACGCCGGTGCACAGGGTGTCGGGGAAGCGCTGTTCGTCAATCGACGAGCGTTCCAGCCGCTGGGGCACCTGTCCGAGCAGCGTCGACAGAGAGTTCTCCATTTCGTTCACCTGTCTTTCCAGCGAAAGCAGTGAAGCGTCGACGGCGAGCTTCTGCGCTTCGGTTTGTGCCACGGCCAGTTCCGTTGTGGTGCCGGCCCGCTTGAGCGCCTTCATCGTGCGCAGATGTTCGGCCCAAGTGGCGGCTGTGCGGCGGGTGATGTCCACCTGTTTGTCCAGCATCAGCAGTGAGTAGTAACTGTTGGCAATGGTGGCGATGAGCTGCGTCTGCACGGCCTGTTCGTAGGCCTGCTGCTGCTCCAGCACGCTTTTTGCTCCCCGGTGGGCATTGAGCTGTTTGCCAAAAATGTCAATTTCCCAGTCGGCACTGGCCGCGAGCTTGAAGGCTTTGGCGGCCTTTGAGCCGTCCGAACTGGTGAGCGTGCCTTGTGCCGACGCGTCTGCGGTGGGCAGATAGCCCAGCCGGGCATTCATCAGCAGGGCCTCGGCTTCCTTCACGCGCAAGCGGGCCACGTTGAGGTCGGTATTCTGCTGCAGGCCGGTTTCGATGTACTGCTGCAGCCATGGGTCAGTAAAAAGTTGTTTCCATGAAAGTGTGGCCAGCGAAGCCGTATCGTCAATGGCGATGGGACGGCGGAACAGGCTGTCGGAAACTGTAACGCTTGCCGGCCGCTCATAAGGACGGTAGATATGGCATCCGCTCAGCGTGGCTGCGGCGAGCAAGCACGAAAAAACTATTTTTTTTGTCATGTCAGTTAATCCTTTTGAGTGGGTTCTTCGGTTTGCGGTAATCGGCGGGCAGGCATCAGTTTCTCCTGCAGATACTGGAACACGGTGAAGAGTGGCGGCACGATGAAGAGCAGCGCAATGGTACCGATAAGCATACCGCCCACCGTACCCACACCGATGGAAATATTACCGTTGGCTCCAACGCCGGTGGAGAACATCATCGGGAGCATACCGAAAATCATGGTGAGCGACGTCATCAGAATGGGGCGTAAGCGCACCTTGGCCGAGGAGATGGCTGCCTGCATGATGCTCATGCCCTGGCGGCGGCGTTCCGAAGCATATTCCGTAAGCAGGATGGCCGTTTTCGACAGCAGACCGATGAGCATGATAAGACCCGTCTGCAGGTAAATGTTGTTCTCCAGTCCGAACATCTTGGCGAAAAGGAAGCTGCCGGCCAATCCGAAGGGAACGGACAGGATGACGGCAAGCGGAATGAAGATGCTTTCATACAGTGCGCAGAGTATCAGGTAAATGAAGACGACGCAGATGACAAATACCAGCGTGGTGGTATTGCCGGTGTTCGATTCCTCGCGCGACATACCGCCAAACTCATAGCTGTATCCGGTGGGCAGCACTTCGGCAGCTACCTCGCGGATGGCCTGAATGGCCTGTCCGGAACTGTAGCCAGTGGCAGGTGCGCCGGTAATGGTGATGGCCGAGAAGAGGTTGAAGCGGTTCAGAATTTCCGAGCCGTACACACGCTTCAGGCGTAAATACTGGCTGATGGGGCTCATTTCGCCGCTGCTGTTGCGCACATACATGCTGTTGAGCGACTTCGTGTCGACGCGTGCTTCGGGCGGTGCCTGCATCATGACGCGGTAGAGCTTGGAGAAACGTATCAGGTTGGAAACATAGTTACCGCCGATATAGCCTGACAGGGTGCTGAGCACGTCGGAGGGAGAAACGCCGTTGCGCTTGCAGGTTGCGGCGTCAACCTCCACCAGATATTGAGGGAACTTGGTATCAAACGAGGTGGTGGCGCGGCCGATTTCAGGACGCTGGTTCAATTTTTCCAGCATCTGTCGTGTATATTTCAGAAGGTCTTCAGTCGTTCCGCCCTTCTGGTCCTCCACATACAGTTCGAAACCGCTGTTGGCACCGTAACCGGGAATCATCGGACGGGTGAACGGAACGATTTCAGCACTGGAGATATGGGCCGTACGCCGGCGTACCTCGTCCATCACGTGGTCAACATCGTCTTCCGGTCCCGTACGTTCGCTCCAGTCCTTGAGGCGGAGTGTGAACATACCGTTGCAGGCTCCCTGTCCGCTCAACTGTGAGTTACCTGCCACCATGGAATAGTGTTCCAGCTGCGGAAGCGTGCGCAGGCATTCTTCAATCTCGTCAAGAATGGCTTTTGTTTCCTGCACACTGTTACCCGGCGAAGTGCGCACATCCACGAATACCGTTCCCATGTCCTCCTTCGGCACAAGTCCGGTCTTGGTTACTTTCATCAGATAGGCGAACCCGAAGCAGGCTGCTATCAGCAACAGCACGGCCAGCCACCGGCGGCGCAGCATGAAGAGAACGCCATATTTATATTTCGAAACCACCTGATGGAAAGCCGTGTCGAACGCAACGTGGAAGCGGGAGGAGAAGCTCAACTTCTTTCCCTCTTCTGCCGTCTGGTGCGGCGTCATAATCAGCGCGCAGAGCGCCGGACTCAGCGTCAGTGCGTTGACCAGCGAAATGGCCACGGCGGCGGCCATGGTCAAGCCGAACTGTGTGTAGAAAGTACCCGTCGTTCCGCCGATGAAGCTTACGGGAATAAACACGGCCATGAAGACAAACGTAGTCGTCACCAAAGCAGAAGTGATACCGTCCATTGCCTTTACCGTGGCCAGATAGGAGGAGCGGTAGCCTTCGTCAAATTTCGCCTGTACCGCTTCCACCACCACAATGGCATCGTCCACCACCGTACCGATAACCAGCACGAGGGCAAACAGGGTAAGCATGTTCAGACTGAAACCCACAATATAAAGGAAGGCAAAGGTTCCTACCAGCGAAACGACAATGGAAATGGCGGGAATCAGGGTGGAGCGCATGCTCTGCAGGAAGATGTAAACCACCAGCACCACCAGGATGATGGCTTCAATCAGCGTTTTGACCACGCTTTTGATAGAGGCATCGAGGAAGTCTTTCGTACTCATCAGGTCGATAATCTTGATGCCCTGCGGGAGTGTTTCCGACATTTCAGCCACCGCTTTGTCAATCGCTTCGATGATTTCGTTGGCATTGGAACCCGATGTTTGCGAAATCATGATATTACAGCCGGGATGTCCGTCCGTTTCACCAATGTAGCCGTAGTTCTGTGCTCCGAGTTCAATGGTTGCCACATCGCCCAGCCGGAGCATTTCTCCATTGGGCAGCGCTTTGATTACCATATTCTCGAAATCCGTTTCCATTTCATAACGGCCGCGATATTTGAGTACGTACTGGAATGTATTGTCCGATTCTGCGCCCAGAGTTCCTGTAGGCGACTCGATGTTCTGTTCGTCGAGCACGCTGCGCACGTCGGAAGGCATGAGCCCGTATTGCTGCATCTTGGCCGGGTCAAGCCAGATGCGCAGTGCATAGTCGTAGCCGAAAACGTTCACTTCGCCCACACCCGAAATACGGGAAAGGACGGGTTCGATGTGAATCTTACAATAGTTGTTGAGGAAGTCGCGGTCGAAAGAATCGTCGGGGCTGTAAACGGCGAGCTGCTTGATGGTACTCGTCTGACGCTTGCGCACCGAAACACCGCTACGGGTTACCTCAGCCGGCAATACGCCCTGTGCCGTGGCCAGGCGGTTCTGTACGTTCACCGTGGCCATATCGGGGTCTGTCCCCTGACGGAAATAGACGGAAATACGTGCCGAACCCGTGTTGGAGGCGGTGGAGGTCATGTACATCATGTTTTCCACACCGTTGAGGGCTTCTTCCAGAGGCACGACAACACTCTTCTGTACCGTTTCCGCGTTGGCACCCGTATAGCTGGCGGATACACTCACCGTGGGCGGTGCGATGTCGGGAAATTGTTCTATGGGCAACTGCACCAGTCCTATCACGCCCAAAATCAAGATAACGACAGAAATGACACCTGCCAGAATGGGGCGTTCGATGAAAGTTCTGATTTTCATAAGGCAGGCTTACTTTTGAGTGGATGTTTTTGTGGAGGTCTTGGAAGCAGAGGATGTGTCGACGGCAATGCCCTCGCGCAGCAGACCGGCTCCTTCGGCAACGACGATATCGCCCACTGCCAGTCCGGAAGTAACGATGTATGTTTTTCCATCGTTGTATTTATACACCGTCAGGGGCGTCGATTTCGTTTTTCCGTCTACCACCTTCCATGCAAAGATTCGATTCTGAAGTTCATAGGTAGCCGACTGTGGAATGGCGATGCAGTTCTTGTGCACTGTGGGTACGCTCACCGAGCCGCTGCCTCCGTTTCGCAACAGATGCCCGGCATTGGGGAAGACTGCACGCAGTCTGACGGCACCGGTGCTTTCATCTACAGTTCCGCTGATGGCATCGATGCGGCCTTTCTCCGTATATTCATTTCCGTTGTTCATGAACAGACTCACCGGAGGCATGCTGGCGCAGGCTTTCTGCAACGAGCCGTGTTCCTGAATCAGGTCCAGAATCTGATTTTCAGCCATGGAGAAATAGGCATAAACCTCCGAATCATCCGAAACGGTAACCAGAGGTTCGGCAATGCTGCTGCTCACCAGTGCGCCGACCCGGTAGGGAATCATACTGGCCACACCGTCCACCGGGCTCTTCACCTCGGTGTAGGACAGGTTGTTGCGCGCGTTTGTCACCGCAGCCTTGGCTTGCGCTACAGCGGCTTCGGCTTCCAGTTGCTGGTTGCGGGCTGTCTGCAAGTCGAAGTCGGAAATGACCTGCTCGCGATAAAGTGCCTCCTTGCTTTCAGCTGTCAGTTTGGCTGTCCGCAATTGGGCTTCCGCACTTTTCACGTTGGCCAGTGCGGTTTCCAGCGCTGCGCGGTAGGGCACCTGGTCGATGACAAAGAGCACTTGTCCGCGGCGCACCTCGTCGCCTTCGTTGATGAGAATGTCGGTAATCGTTCCGCTTACCTGTGGACGCACCTCCACCGTCTGCCGGCCGCGCAGGGTCGTCGGATAGCGGGTCTGGAGCGTCTGGTCAGTTTTCTCTACAACGAAAATGGAATACTTTTCGCCGGGCATGGCTTTCTTTTCCTCGGAGCATCCCGCCAGGAAGGGCAGGCAGCACAGTAAAAGATAACTTGCTTTTTTCATGTTCATTTTTCCTTATTTATTTTGATAGTTTTATTCTTTTTTGAAAAGCGCAAAATTCCATATACAAAAATACGAATAAAACGCCAAACGGCAAGTCGTGAAACGGATGCCCGCCCGTATGTAGTGACGAACTGCCCGAATGTAGTGACGAACGGCAGGCGGTTGCCGTCGCACGGTTCGGAGATTTGTTGTACTTTTGCAAAGGAATCGAGCAACTTTACGCACATGAAAAACAACCGTATCGCCTTATACATCGACCTTCTCTTCTGTCTTGTGTTTATGCCGCTGGTCATCATGCTCCTGCCCGTAGACCGCTGGCTGGTCGACAACGCCCCTTTCCTCTTCACGCTCATTCTTTATGTGTATGCCCTTTATTTCGTGTACCGGCGGGCACATCTCACCAAGCTCTGTCTGCAGAAACGTTATTTTCCGGCATTGCTCATCCTGCTTGTCCTGTTTACCGTGACCTATCTGTTTACCTATTTTCCCCTGCCCGATGGCTTCCCGGGTGCCGATGAACACCGGACCGCTGCCTGGCTCAACAACCGCCGCCGCACCATCTGGTTTTTCTTTCTTATGGTGACGGGTTTCTCTCTGGCTATCGAACTCACCTTCGAGCTGTTCCGCCAGAAGCTCTCGGTGCAGGAAATGAAAGCCGAGAAGGACAAGGCCGAACTGGCGCTTTACAAGGCGCAAATCAATCCGCACTTCCTTTTCAATACGCTCAATGCCCTCTATGCTCTTGTGCTTTCCGGTTCGGAAAAGACGGAATCTGCCTTCGTCAAGTTTTCCAACATCCTGCGCTACATGTATACGCAGATTCACACCGAAACCATTCCCGTGGGGCTGGAAATCGAATACATCCGGCAGTATGTCGAACTGCAGCAGTTACGGCTCAACCGTCACACCCAGGTGCATTTCCTGGCTGAGGCTGATGATGAACAGACGCCTGTGCCGCCCATGATTCTCATTACCTTTGTTGAAAATGCTTTCAAATATGGTATCTCTTCCGAGGTGGACTGCACCATTTCCATCCGTATCCGCATCAATGGGGGCGAACTTGATTTCCAGACGGAAAACAGCATCCTGCGTACTCCCCGCGGCGACCATCCGCCCGTAGGTATCGCCAATTGCCGCAAGCGGCTCTCGCTTCTTTATCCCGGCCGGTTCCATCTCAGCAACGGCGCCGAAGGAAATATTTACAAGACTCATCTTACCATCCGACTCAAATGAGAAACATCACCTGCATTGCCATCGACGACGAGCCGATGGCGCTCCTTGTCATTGAGCAGTTTTGCCGTCGGCGCGGCGGCATGGAATTGCTTACGTTCAGCGAACCGCATCTGGGGATTGAGGAAATCGGTCGCCTGCGGCCCGACCTCGTTTTTCTTGACATAGAGATGAACGGTGTCAGCGGACTGGACATTGCTGCGCAGTTGCCCCGCGACTGCTGCCTTATCTTCACCACGGGCCATGCCCGTTATGCGCTCGACGGCTTCAATCTTGACGCCGTAGACTTCCTTCACAAGCCGTTTGCCTATGAACGTTTTGAAATGGCGGTCGACAAGGCGTTGCGACGCATTGCCCAACTCCGGCCCGCGGCCGAGGAAAATCTGGTGGTGAAGCAGGAATACAAGAGTGTCAGCATTCCGTTGGACCAGATTCTCTATATTGAAGCGCTGGGCAACTATTGCAAGATTTTCTGTACCGACGGCCACTGCATACTCTCGCATGCCGGTCTCAAGTCGCTCCAGTCGATGCTGCCGGCCGGCCGCTTCCTGCGCATCCATCGCTCGTATGTTGTGGCACTTGACAAGGTGGCCGGATTCAACCGTACCAGCGTCACGTTCAAGCACAGCGATGTGTCGCTGCCCGTGGGCGACAGTTACGGCCCCCAGCTGCTGGCTGCGCTGCATGCTTGAAGCAATATGTTATGGCGGTTAGGATAAAATAAGCAAGCCACTTTACCGGTATCCGGAAGAGTAAATGTGGTCATTCCTTCCGCTTCGTCTCATTATAGGGAAGAGGATAAGAATCATAAGAGGCACAGTCGGGAGTACTTCTGCTGTTTTGTTTGTAAATGATTATTTTAGCTGCTTACACCGGTCCGGATTTTGAATGAAGTGCTCCGCTACGTCAATTGGAACAATCAGCAACGAAACCGCAGGAATTCCCATTTCAGACAATGGGAGCCCTGCGGTTTTACAAAAAATGAACAAGAAAATTTTGCACTACTCGGATGCAAAGGAAATGTATTTATGACGGTTTTCCAATGTAGCTTGGTATGAAGTGGAAAAAGAACGGTGCGAAACGGATAAGCGGCACGTTGAATGCCAACAGACGGGGGAATCTTGCCTGGCCATGCGGACTTGTCACTTCAAGAACTGATTGATTGTTTGCTTCCGGCAAACTTCTTTATAAGGCATCATCCAAGTGTTCTCAGCCGGGGGAAATTTTCTGTAACGTGAGTTCGGTATAACTGCAACAAAGAGACACGCCACACTGACTTCTTCACCGCAAAAACAGTCAGTACTTTCGTAAAAACTAAAGTACTGACAGAAATTTCTATTAGTACTTTAGAAATTCCTGTCAGTAGGATTGTGAAACCGTGATGCGGCAATAGCATACAATGACCCTGCCCAGGGATAAATAATTATACCGAACTCACGTTTCTGTACCTATAATTGTTTGTGTTCTGCCTGCCTCCGGACACATTATGACGCACGGTATTGCGACGGTGACATGCCGGCGATGCGCTTGAAATATTTTCCGAAAAAAGTTTGAGTTGGAAACTGTAATTTGTAAGCAATCTCCTGTATACTGAGTTTGGAGTGTTTCAGTAAGGTCTTGGCTTCCAGGATAACGGCGTCCTCTATCCATTCGATAGCCGTTTTTCCGCTGTATTCTTTGATTCTGCCGGACAAATAGTTGGGCGTCAGATTGAGCCGGTCTGCATAAAATGATAGGGAACGCTCCGTGCCGTGATACCGGTTAACCTCCTTGATGAATTCCTCAAAAACAATTTCACACCGTTCGGGAATTCGTGCGTGACCGCTTGCCTTCTCTTGTTCCAGTCTTCGTTTCAGTATTCCGAATATCATGTGGAGGAAAGATGTCACGATGCCTTCTGCGATGTTGTCCTTTCCGCTGTCGTCTGATTGCAGAACTGCTTTCAACAAATGGTAGTATTTTTCCAGTATGTGTATATCGGAATATTCTATTTCAAATACGGGCATTGACCTCACAGCCATGTACAACTCCATCAGGTCCTTCGTTTTGAAATGTATGCGTTGAATAAAATTGGAGGAAATGATAAAAGGGTAGAAAGTGAAGTTTTCGCTTGCACTGATTTGGATTATATTCTCCGGCAGGTTTAGTGCCAATGTACCACTTTTCAGGGTATATTTTTTCAGGTTGACCTGTAACTCAGCCTCTCCGTTAACGCAGAAAATTACGGCAAAGGCATCCATGCGGCTCGGGTCTTGGAAGAGAGGTTGTTCCAGCCGTAAGTTTCCCGAGAGCAGGAGATCTGTGTCTAATTGGCTCAAGTCTTCCCATCCATTTAATTCCTGTACTGAGACAGATTCTATCTTTTCCATAGCTTTTATGTGTTGATTATATACTTTCGGGGACAAATATAAAGTATAAAAAACTGTTTCACAAATTTTGCCGTCAAACAGAACAAATCAGGCATGCGAATGACCTTTATCCGCTGTCAAAATACTCCGACATTTGCAACCGGAAAAATAAAATACCCAATTGAGCTATGAATACAAAGTATTTAGTTGTACTGATTGTTCCGTTTCTCCTCGTTGGATGTCGGAGCAATGAAAAGGCCGACCGCGCCGGGCGGGCCACTCATGTGGAAGTAATGGAAATCGGTAATATGTCAACGTCCGCAAACCGGCGTTTCTCCGGTACCGTTGAGGAAGAAGACGGAGCCGCATTGAGTTTTTCCGTACCAGGCACGGTGCAGCACATTTATGTGCACACCGGGCAAACCGTCAGCAAAGGACAGTTGATTGCTACCGTCGATCCGACATTGTTGCAAAGCAGTTATAATGCAGCAAAGGCTACTCTTGACCAGGCACGGGATGCTTATGAGCGATTGAAAGTGCTCTATGAAAAGAAGAGCTTACCTGAGATCAAATGGATAGAAATGCAGAGTAAACTGGAGCAGGCGCAATCGATGGAGGAAATGGCACGGAAAAATTTGAATGACTGCCGGCTGACAGCTCCTTTTGGTGGAGTGGTGGCTGAAAAATGTGCGGAAGCAGGTCAGAATATTCTGCCTGGCATTCCTGTTATAAAACTGATGTCCGTCAGTCAGGTCAAGGTAAAAGTTCCCGTACCCGAAGCAGACATTTCCCATATAGAAAAGGGCAGTCGTGCCTGGGTGCGGATTCCTGCCGCTGGTGATGCTTGTATAGAAGGAAAGGTGGTGGAAAAGGGTGTCGTGGCTCATCCATTGTCACGTTCCTATGAAGTAAAAATAGCGATAGACAACAAGGACCGTTCCTTTTTTCCCGGAATGGTGACGGAAGTTTACATTGACGACAGCAGTCGGCGGAGTGCGGTGGTTATTCCGGCGCATATAGTCCAAACCGACGAAAACAACCGCCATTTTGTATGGCTCCACCAAAAGGGAAAAGCCTTCCGACGGGTAGTGGAATGTGGTGAATTTACCGCACAAGGAGTTATCATAGAGTCGGGACTCGCTCCGGGTGAACAGGTCATTATTTCCGGACAACATAAGGTTTGTGAAGGCTGTCCCGTTACACTTCACCCCTAGGAAAAAGAAAAGTAGATAACGTTTATTACATGCAGAAAACATGAGTCAGAAAAAACGTAACGCCGTAGAATGGGCCATGCACTATCGTCAGATTGTCATCCTGGCCGTGTGCTGTCTGGTAGCTTTCGGTATTTACAGCTTACCGAAAATGCGGAAAAATGAATTTCCCGACTTTACCGTTCGTCAAGGATTGGTGGTAGCTGTTGCGCCAGGCAACACTTCAGAGGAGATGATTCAACGTGTCACCCGGCCGTTGGAAAACTATATTTTCAGTTATAAGGAGGTGAAAAAGGAAAAGACCTTTTCCACTAATCGCGACGGTATCGTTTACATCCAGGTGGAGCTTAACGATGATGTCAATAACAAGGATGAGTTCTGGAGCAAATTTAAACACGGCATCGCCGATTTTAAGACTCAGCTGCCGGCCAATGTGCTTGCGGTGCAAGTGCTCGATGATTTCGGTGACACCTCGGCGCTATTGGTTACGATGGAAAGCGAGGACAAGACTTACCGTGAGTTGAAAGAGTATATGGACAACCTGCAGGACCGTTTGCGTACGGTTCAGAGTGTTGGGCGCATGAGCGTATCGGGTATGCGGAAAGAGCAGATTAGTGTTACGCTTGATCCTTTCCGTCTGTCAAAATACGGACTGAATGAGCAACTGCTTGCGACACGTCTCTTTGCCAAAGGATTCCACAGTACGGGCGGGCGTCTCAAGACAGAAGCCTATACACAGCCGATTTATATCGCCGAATCGCTTAATACGGTTTATGATATACAGGAGATGATTGTCTATACAGACCCGTCGGGCAACTACGTACGTTTGAAGGATATAGCCCGGGTGGAAAGGGAATACGCGCCGGCCGAAAGCTATATCACCAACAACGGAAAGAAATGCCTCCTGCTTAGCATTGAAATGAAGAAAGGACAGAATATTGTCGAGATGGGCAAGGAGGTTAACCGGATACTTGAAGATTTTGAACAAAAACTTCCAGCCGATGTAAAGATATTCCGTATTACCGACCAAAGTGTGGTGGTCAATGACAGTGTAACCAATTTCCTGCACGAGTTGCTCATTGCCATTGCCGCAGTGATAGTCGTGGTTATGTTGTTGCTGCCGGTCAGAGTAGCCTTGGTGGCGGCATCAACCATACCCATTACGATATTTATTTCGTTAGGTCTCTTCCATGCCTTCGGGATAGAACTGAATACCGTAACGTTGGCCGCACTGATTGTGACGTTGGGTATGATTGTGGACAATTCCATTGTCATTATCGACAATTATCTGGAGAAAATAGCCGAGGGGCAATCGCGTTGGCACGCGTCCATTGAGAGTACGACACACTTTTTCAAATCTATTTTCTCGGCCACATTAGCTATCAGTATCACTTTCTTCCCGTTTCTCATCATCACAGAAGGGCTGGTACACGACTTCCTGTTGAGCTTCCCCTGGGCAATAACTCTGATACTTGGCATTTCCTTACTCGTAGCCGTATTGCTGGTACCGTTCATGCAGTTTTATTTTATTCGGAAACCCATAAAAGAGAGACAAGGTGCTGACAAAAAATTTTCTTTTCTTGACCTGTTGCAGTCTTTCTACGACAGAATACTTGGATTATGTTTCCGTTTTCCGAAAACTGTTACGGGAATAGGGGTGGCAGCCATTGCCTGTGGAGCCGTCATGCTGGCACGTCATCCGCAAACCATGCTGCCTACAGCCGACCGTAATCAGTTTGCCGTGGAAATCTATTTGCCTACAGGCAGTTCGCTGGAAGCGACCGCACAAATCGCCGACAGTTTGGAACATCTCATACGGCAGGACCCTCGAATTGTATCGGTCACTTCTTTTAAAGGCTGTAATTCTCCACGTTTCCATGCCTCTTATGCGCCTCAGATACCTGGTAGCAACTTTGCCCAATTTATTGTCAATACCAAAGGGATTAAGGAAACTGTAGAAGTTTTGGATGAATTGGCACCCAAGTATACTCATTATTTTCCAGGTGCTACCATAAAGTTCAAACAATTGATTTACAGTTTGGCCAATTATCCAGTGGAAGTCCGGCTGTATGGGGAAAATCCTGATAGCCTGAAGGCGAATGCCATGAAAGTTGAGGCCATGATGCGTGGAATGCCGGAAATACAGCATGTGCGTACGGACAGGAACGAACCGTTAGCTGCTGCTGAAGTCAGATTAAAGGAAGATGAGGCCAGCCGTTTGGGTGTCAGTAACCTTTCTCTGGAGAGCATTTTGGCTTTGCGTTATGGAAAGGGACTGCCACTGACAAGTTTGTGGGAAGACGACTATGACCTTCCGGTTGTCGTTAAAAGTACCCGTAGTGAAAGCGGAACGCCGGAAGACTTGATGAACGAGCAGATACCCGTTTACGGTGGAATGAGTTATGTACCGCTTCGGCAGATTGCAGAGGTGAAACCTGTCTGGAAGGACGGGCAGACGGTACGCCGCAATGGAATACACATCATTACCATACAAGGTGAGCCCAAGCGTGGGTTGAACACGTTGGAAGTCAATGCCCGCGTAAATGAGAATATTCGTCAACTGCATCTTTCGCCTGATGTGTCAGTGGTTTATGGCGGAGAACTGGAAGAGAATACAGAAAACATGCCCAAAAGTCTGACAGGACTGCAGATTGCCGCTGTCATGATTTTCTTCATCCTGTTGGCACATTTCCGCCGCATCAATCTCGCACTTCTTGTGTTTGTCAGCATGGGACTTTGTGTGTTTGGCACAGCTATAGGTTTGCGTGCCATGCATCTGGACTATGGCGTTACCTGCGTTTTGGGTATTACCAGTCTGATGGGCATCATTGTTCGTAACGGCATCATCATGGTGGATTATGCTGAGGAGTTGCGCGAAACGGAGAAATTGAATGTTAAGGAGGCCATCTACCACTCTGCCTCACGCCGTATGCGACCGATTTTTCTGACTTCTGCGGCAGCATCAATGGGAGTCGTTCCGATGATTTTGGGAGGTAGCGGGTTGTGGATGCCGATGGGAACAGTCATCTTTTTCGGTACGCTGATTACCATGATTTTCCTATTGACGGTACTTCCGGTGGGCTATTGGATGATATTCCGTGGTTCTACGCCGAAGCGTCGCATTGCCGAACAACTCGAAATGCAATAAAAACAAGTCTCACTTCTTAATTTCAAAATAATGAATCTCAGATTATTTTTCACGTGTAGTTTGTTGGCCGTCTCAGCCATCACTTCATGTGCGCAAGGGATACGGATGCTCACATTAGAGGAATGCAAGGAAATGGCGCGGAAATACAATACGGATATCCGAACTGGAAAAATTGATATCGATGCCGCGCGGCAAACACAGAAGGAAGCCTACACCAAGTATTTCCCGACAGTCAGTGCCGACGGTGCTACATTCAGAGCCGATGACGAGCTGATAAAAGGGACGGTACCTCCATTGCCGCCTTTGGGTATTACCTCACCTCTTGAGATAGGTACTATGGAAAAAGGAAATCTGTTCTCCGTATCTGTGGTACAGCCAATATTTGCCGGCGGACAGATTGTACATTCCAACCGACTGGCCAAGACTGCGGTAGAAGCTTCACGCTTGCAACTGGAAATGACCACGGACCGTGTGGAATTGGAAACCGAAACGCTTTATTGGAAAATTGTTTCGTTGAAGGAAGCGGAGAAGACGCTCAATGTGTTGGACTCTCTGCTTAGCTCCCTGCATAAGGATGTGAGCCTGGCCGTGGAAACCGGTATCACCACACGCAATGACTTACTTACGGTGCAACTGAAACAAAATGAGTTGAACAGTAATCGTTTACAAGTCGAAAACGGAAAGGTCCTCTCGCGCATGGCATTGTGCCAGTACATAGGCATTCCTCTGGATTCGGCAGCCTTCATCGATGTAGCGGATTTGGTGTTCGAAATCCGGAATCCTCTCGGTTGCAAAGCCGATCATGGGCATGCACTCTATTCTCTTCCCGGTTACAGGCTGTTAGAGAAAAATGTGGAAGTACATCAGTTGAAACGGAAAATCAGTCTGGGACAAATGCTTCCCACGGTCGGTTTGGGAGCTTCCTATACTTATGAGGATCTCATGTTTGAGAAAAGCCGCAACCATTTGGCTTTGATGGCAACCGTTCGAATTCCTCTGTCTGACTGGTGGGGTGGTTCACACAAAATCAAGCGGTCGCGTCTGGAGGAAAGTAAGGCTGTTCTTCAGCGGCAGGATGGAAGCGAGAAATTGCAGTTAAAAATGCAGCAGAGCTGGAATTTGCTGACGGAATCCTATGAGCAAATCACATTGGCTGAGGCGGCAGTGGATGAAGCGGAAGAAAATTTGCGTATTCAGACGGATAATTATAAAAACGGTATTACAACACTTTCTGAATTGCTTGACGCGCAGGGCCTTTATCAGAAAAGTCGCAACCGTTATGCTGATGCCTGCATTGACTATCAGATGAAGACCACTCAATATTTGCAGGATACCGGTCAGTGAACCGGCTTCTTTCTGCCGGTTGCAGAGCGGATGTGCGCCAGAACTATGTCTCACGGAATGGGCCGGCCTTATGAGCGGCCGGCGGAGCATCTGCAGTTCAGGGTGAAGATGTAAGAATTTTGCAGAGGGACTATTTGATGCGGGGTAGACCGGAGAATCCGGCATTCAGTGTGGCAGGAATATCTGCTGGAGGCTTTGCTGTTACAAAGCCGTTTTTCAGGTGGAGAGCCAGGGCCTGTGTTCCTGTTTTATCGCAATCGGGCGACGGCGGCCACTCCCTCAATGTCGGGTTCGAAGTCCTGCAGTTCGTCGGTGGTCACCGGATGGCGTTGCAGCAGGAAGCGTGTCATTTGTCCGCGGCACATCTTCGTATAGATGACGACGGTGCGCCATCGTCCTTCCTGCATGACCTTGAATTCCGGCGTAATCACCTGCACTTCCCGGCATACGCGGCGCCAGTCGAAGAGGCGTTTCATTTCGGCACTGGCCAGATTGACCAGGATGCCGTCGTCGGCCTTGACGGCGCGGATGAGGTGATCGGTGAGTAGGGGCTGCCAGTAGTCGAAGCGTGTGGGACCGTCTTCGTCGGGCAGGCGCACGTTGCCCTCCAGCCGGTAAGGGCGGATGGCGTCGAAGGGGCGCAGCAGTCCGTAGAGGAAGGAGGTGATGAAAAGATGCTGCTGGGCATATTCCAGGTCGGCCCGCACCAGGCGCTCGGGCGCTATCTGTCGGAACACGATGCCGGTGTAGGCGGCAAGGGCCGGCAGTTCGGGCGTGCCGGCATCAAAAAAGTGGCTGTAGCGCAGTGCGTTTTCTGCGGCGATTTTGGCATTGACATGGAGCGTGACCTGCAAGTCTGCTGGCGAAAGGGCGGCCAGCTGGCGCACGGCAGCCTCCGCCTCACCGGCGAAGGCCGGTGTGGTGGTGAAGGGGATGTCGGCATCGACGGCTCCCATGGTTTTGGCGCAGGATATGAGTATTTGCATATTGGCAGTGCGTTGGGGGAGAAACCGGGCGTCGGGGCGCGTCAGCCCTTGCGTTCCAGTTCCTGGAGTTCTTCCATTTTCTTGCTGGCCAGAAACTCGTAGACGCCGCAGAGATGTTCGCGCACGCGTCCGTGGCCGAATTCGTAGACCTTGCTGGCCAGTCCGTCGAGGAAGTCGCGGTCGTGGCTGACGCAGATGAGCGTACCGTCGAAGTCGAGCAGTGCCTGCTTGAGGATGTCCTTGGTCTTGAGGTCAAGGTGGTTGGTCGGCTCGTCGAGGATGAGGAGATTGACGGGTTCCAGCAGCAGCTTCATCAGCGCCAGGCGGGTGCGCTCGCCGCCGGAGAGCACTTTCACCTTCTTCGTGCTGGCTTCGCCGCCGAACATGAAGGCGCCGAGCAGGTCGCGTATCTTGTTCCGGATTTCCCCCTTGGCCACGTCGTCGATGGTTTGGAACACCGTGAGATTCTCGTCGAGCAGCGAGGCCTGGTTTTGTGCGAAGTAGCCTATCTGCACGTTGTGTCCCAGCTGCAATTGTCCTTCGTGTTCCAGTTGTCCCATGATGCATTTCACCAAGGTGGATTTTCCCTCGCCGTTGCGGCCCACGAAGGCCACCTTGTCGCCCCGCTCGATGGTGAGGTTGACGCCGGAGAAGATGCGCTTTTCGCCGAAGGCCTTGCCCACGCCGTCCATGATGACGGGATACTGTCCCGAGCGCGGGGAGGGCGGGAACTTCAGGCGCAGTGCCGATGTGTCCTCCTCGTCCACTTCCACCAGTTCAAGCTTTTCGAGCATTTTCACGCGGCTCTGCACCTGGAACGTCTTGGAATACGTGCCCTTGAACCGCTCGATGAAGTCCTTGGTCTCCTGAATCATCTTTTGCTGCTCCTCCCATTGCTTCAGTTGCTGCTCGTGGCGTTCGGCCCGCAGTTGGAGATATTGGCTGTAGGGCACCTTGTAGTCGTAGATGCGGCCCATCGTCACCTCAATGGTACGCGTGGTGATGTTGTCCACGAACTTGCGGTCGTGGCTGATGACGACGACCGCCTTTCCGTTGCTGATGAGAAAGTCCTCCAGCCATCCGATGGATTCGATGTCGAGATGGTTGGTCGGCTCGTCGAGCAGGAGCACGTCAGGCTTGCGGAGCAGCATCTTCGCCAGTTCGATGCGCATGCGCCATCCGCCGGAAAATTCGCTGGTCTGCCGGTCGAAGTCCTTGCGCTCGAATCCGAGGCCGAGGAGTGTTTTCTCCACATCTTCCTCAAAGTGCGTCATGTCGATGGCATAGAACTTTTCGCTTTTTGTCGCCACCTCTTCAATCAGCGCCATGTATTCGTCGCTTTCGTAGTCGGTGCGTTCGGCCAGCTGGCGGTTGAGCGCTTCGATTTCGGCTTCCATTTCGTGCAGGTGGGCAAAGGCTTGCGACGTTTCTTCGAAAACGGTGCGTCCGTCCTCAGTCATGAGGTGCTGGGGCAGGTAGGCAATGACCGTGTCCTTGGGGGCCGATACCGTGCCGCGGGTGGGCTGGCGCACACCGGCCAGGATTTTCAGCAGGGTGCTCTTGCCTGCACCGTTCTTGCCCATGAGGGCGATGCGGTCTTTTTCGTTGATGACAAAGGAAATGTCACTGAAGAGGGTGGTGCCGCCGAATTCAACGGCAAGTCCGTCAACTGATACCATAAGAATAAGAGGAGTTTGTTGGATTTTTGCCTGCAAATTTACGGATTTCTCCTCAGATTGCAAAACGGGGGCGGCGGCCATCCTTTTGCGCTTCGCGAAAAAACGGGGCCGCCGCTTTCCCCGGGCAGAGTCCTTGGGAAAGCGGCGGCCGATGCGCCTTAGCCGGAAGGGGCGTACCGTTGTTTGGGCATCCTTCTCCTTTTGGGGCTATTCTGTTTTTCTCTTTTTGTCCTATTGGAAGATGTGCGGGCCGTAGCTCCACCCCATCATCTGGTAGAAGGCCGGTTCGCCCTGCATGCGCTTGACAAAATCGGAGTAACTGCGCTGTGCCTGTGGGGTCCAGCCTGCTTCGGCCACGGCCGCCAGGCGCGGGAGCATCAGGTATTGCAGGCAGTCGGCGGTTTCCACCCATTCGCTCCAGAAGTTGGCCTGCACGCCCAGATAGCGTGGCTGCAAGGCTTCCTGCACGCCGGCTGCGGGGACGTAGGCATAGACGGCTTCTACCGTTTCGCTGCCGTTTCCCTGCGTCCGGGGTTCAAAGGGGCCTTTGGCCTGCCGGCGGTTGATGTAATAAGGTATCTGCGGAGAGAGAATGGTGTTCATGCCGGCTTCGGCGGCCTGCCGGGCTGCGCGGTCGGCACCCACCCAGGCCATGATGGTGATGTCCTTCCCCAGACCGGCCGTGTTGCCGTGGAGCACCTCGTTCCAGAATACCAGCTGGCGCTGCTCGCCGGCTGGTTTGCTGGCAATGTGCGCCTGGAGGTCTTCGTAAAAGTTAAGTTGCAGGTCGCGGTAGTTTTTCGAACCGATTTTTTTCAGCAGCGCCTGGCATTCGGCATTCTTCTCCCATTTGACGGTGGGGCATTCGTCGCCGCCCAGATGGATGTAACGGAAGGGGAAGATGGTGATGAGTTCGTCGATGATGTTGCGGGCCAGCCGGCGTGCCTCCGGCTTGGCTACGTTGATGACGTCGGTCGACACTCCTTGCGAGAGCCACACCTCGTGCGGCTGGTCCGGGTCGCAGGCCAGCCATTCGGGATAGGCGGCTACGGCCGCCTGCGAATGTCCCGGAATGTCGATTTCGGGAATGATTTCGATGAAGCGTTCGCGGGCGTATCTGACGATTTCACGGGCCTGCTCCTGGGTGTAGTATCCGCCGTAGCGCAGTCCGTCTGTTTTCACGTTGCCCCAGGCCAGGCGTTTGCTGTTTCGCCAGGCGCCGACCGAGGTCAGTTTGGGTGCCGACTTGATTTCCAACCGCCAGCCCTGGTCTTCGGTGAGGTGCCAGTGGAAGCGGTTCATCTTGTAGGTGGCCATCATGTCGAGCACCGCCTTGACGGCTTCCATGCCGAAGAAGTGGCGGCCCTCGTCGAGCATGAAGCCGCGCCAGCCGAAGCGGGGAGCGTCCTCAATGCTCACGGCGGGTACCTTCCATACCGGGTAGCGGTTGTCGCGCTGTCCGGCGAGCACGTTGCGCGGCATGAGTTGCTGCAGAGTCTGGAGCGCATAGAAGAATCCGGCGGGCCGTGAGGCCTCGATGCTGATGTCGTGCGGGGTGACGCGCAGGCGGTAGGCTTCGGGGCCCAGGTCGGTTGCCAGCCGAAGCCGGATGTCGGCGCGGCCGGTCTGTGCGGTGGGCAGCAGTTCCACGCCGGTTGCGGTTTCAAAGTTCTTTTCGAATCGGGCAAATACCTGTTTCACGCTGTCGCCTTCGTAGGCGGGTACCGCAAAGCGGGTTTTTCCCTTGAACAGGAAGAATCCTTCTCCCGCCTCCATGTGCGCGGGGCGTGGAACTACTGAAAGTTCCTGCGCCCGCAGCGGACCGGCGATGCATGCCGCCAGGCATGCGGCGATAAGTGTCTTTTTCATTGAAATGATAGGAATAAAGATGAGTAGTGTTTGCCGTGTCAGCAGGGGCCGGCTGGAGGCCTTCACAGTTTCTGCCGGTCTGTTGGCGTTGACGTGGCTTTTTATTTCAGTCGCAGCGTGCGTTCCAGTGTTTGCTGGTTACGCCATATTTTCAGGGTCACCGTTGTGGGGTTGTTCAGTTTGAGCCATTGCTGCAAGGCTCTCACGTTGGGCGTAGGCTCCTTGCCGATGGCGAGAATGACGTCGTTCTGTTTCAGTCCGGCCAGTCCCCATTTGCTGTCGGGTGCCACATCCTTCACCAGTACCCCCTCGCGGTCCTTCAGGCCGGTGGCCGACTGTTCTCCCAAGGTTTCGATGTTTTTCACCCGGCATCCGCCCAGTTCGGTCAGCGTGTTGCCGGTGGAGGAGGCAGTTGCCTTCAGTTGCGGAAAGGCCGGTTGCTTGGCCACGGCTTTCAGTTGCGGAAGCGTAACGCCGAATTGGTTCATGGGGAAGTTCCGGAAGCCGATGCCGAGTGCCGCCGAGCCTTCTGCCACGCGGTAGTCGCCGCTGGACGGATCGACAAACTGCGGGTTGCCCGAAATGGAATTGGCGTCGCATCCGTTCTTGCCGAAGCGCAGGCGGCTGTTGTCCTCGGACAGGTAGAAGTTGGCATCCATCAGTTTTCCCCATGTCCCGTCGGCAGGTATGCAGACGTTCATGCCTATTTCCTTGTAGGCATCGTGGAGAATGTTGTGTGCGAAGACGTCCTGGCTGTTGGCGTACCATACGTGCGGATGCAGCGAATTGTTTACAATGATGTTGTTGGTAACGATGCGGTCGTAGCCTTCGCGCAGTTTGAGTCCGCCGCTGAGCAGGAGGTTGTTGTAGATGCGGTAGCAGCTGGAACCGTCGTCGAGGTCGATGTCCCATCCGTGGTCGCAGCGCCAGCGGTTGTTGCGGAGAATGGTGGGAGCGAGAATGTCAAGGTAGGGCAGGCCGGGAGAGCGTTCCACTTCGCGGCTGGTGGTCCTGATGTCGGGCGACCAGTAACGGTCGCGTCCCCAGGAGTTGAAGCTGCCGTGGTCGCTGGTTTCGAGCACGGTGTTGAACACGTCGCAGAATTCTATTACGTGTCCTCCGTAGCTGCCTTCGCTGATATTGATGCCGGCCCGTGGCACGTCGAAGATGGAAGTGTGGGCCACGGTGATGTGGTAGGACATGGAAATCTGCAGGGGAGCCGTTTGTTTCTCTACGCGGCCGGTGCGGGTGATGACGCATTCTTCCACGCGGCAGTCGGCCGGATAGTTGTCGCCTTTGGTGCCGGGCGTGCGGTCGAGCGTGCGGTAGTTTTGCGGACCGTAGCGGAACAGCGGACTGCGCAGGTCGGCCGGGTCGCCGACGAAGGCCACGCCATTGGCGCCGCTGTCGTGGATGTAACAGCCGTAGATTTCGGCACGGCGGTTGTAGCAGTTGACGAGGATGGCATTTCCGCCCACCTGGTCGAACTCACAGTGGCGCACGGAGCAGTCGTGCGTTCCCTCCATGATGACACTGGCTCCGCGGTAGATGGTCCAGTCGCTGCGCAGGAGCGGTTCGCGGTTTTCCATGAAGGTGCGCGCGGAGTGACGGAAGATGAGGCCTTGCCAACTGACGTGTTCGACGGGGCGCTCACGGCTGCCGCGCATTTCCACCAGGTGCTTGAGACGTACTCCTTCGACGGTGGCTTTCTTCATGGACTGTCCTTTTTCGGGGTAATAGTAGAGGCGTTGTGCTTCGGAGTCGTAGAACCATTCTCCGGGCTGGTCCAGTTCCTCGAATACGTTTTCCACGATGCGGTAAACGCCGTGCATGGCCGAGGGGCGGTTGTTCTGCCATCCGCCTTCGAGTTGCAGGTTGCCCTGTTCGTCTTTCCCCTTGACTACCCAGTGCATGTCGCCCCACAGTGCGGCGTGCATGGCGTGCACGTAGGCACCGGCCGGTTGTTTCCAGCGTTGCGGACGTCGGGAGAGGAAAAGGTCGGTGGCCGAGTCGGCGCGGGCGGAATGGGAAAGGTCCCAGGCGTCAAACACGTTTTTGCCGGGCACAATGTTCGGGTAGCGCGCCATGGGGCGGCGCACACCGTCGACATAGAGCTGGTCGAAGCCGTCGACGGCCTGTTCCATCTGTGCGCTCCAAATGCCGTTGCGCCCCTTTTTCCAGCGGAGCTGGAGAGGCATGCCGCCGCTGAGAACGGCCTTGCCGGGATGCTGTGCGCGGTAGACCACGGGATGTTTGGCTGTGCCCGACATTTCGGCTGTCACACGGATGGTCTGCGGCAGATAGTGTGTGCCGTCCATGAAGAGGAAGTGCACGGTGTGGCGGCCGTAGTGGCCGGCGGCGAGGCGCTGGGCGGTTTCAACCGTGCGCACCGGTGCTGCGGCAGTTCCGGCATTGCTGTCGGCTCCTTGCGGGGAGATGTAGATTTCAAGCGTGTCCTGCAGGGCGTGTGCGGGCAGGCATAGAACGGCAAGGAGACTGAACAGCAGCAGTTTTCTGCGGTGTGCGGCATATCTGACGTGGTTTTTCATAATCTGTTCGTAAGGGAATGTTTGTGTTGAGAATTATCGGTTTTTGGTCACAATGGCCGTGCCGGACGGGGACGCCCTGTGCCGGCATGGCTGTATCGACTGTAAAAGTAAGCATTTTTCCGGAACTTTTGGGTGAATGAGCATTTAAATTCCGAAAGGGCGGAGAAGGGAGAGCGGCAGTGCGAAAGGAACTGGTGTCCCCGATTTTGCTGTTACTGCCGGCGCGCCACGGTGATATTTGCTTTTTCCTTGTGCCCGTAGTGTCGGACGGCAGCCCTTTTGCTATCCAAACAAATGCGCCGTCAGGACCGGAAAGTCGGAATATATTCTTACATTTGCAGCGCTGCCGTTCTTGCGGCGGCAACCGGCGTTGTGCGCCCCGTCATTCTTTATCCCAAATTGTTGCGCTGATGACTACTTATCTTGTTATCCTTCTTCTGGCCGTTGTCGGCAGTTTTGTGCAGCGTGTCAGCGGTTTCGGCTTCGGCATCTTTGTCATGATGTTTCTGCCTTACGTACTGCCCTCTTTCGGCGAGTGCATCACGCTTTCCGGACTGTTGGCCGGAACCACGTCGCTGGTGGTGGCTCTGCGCCATCTGCGCAGTGTGCGCTGGAAGGAGATGACTGTGATTTTTGCCGCCAACATCATTCTTTCGTTCTTTACGATTAAGTATATGGCCGGGCTGGGCAACGCTACGCTGAAGAGCATTCTGGGGGCCATGCTTGTGGGAGTGGGGCTTTATTCCCTCTTTCTGCAGGGGCGCCACCGGCTGACGGCCCGTTCGTGGGGCGTGCAGGCCGGGGTGGGAGCCTTGAGCGGCATCATGGGAGGAGCCTTTGCCATTCCCGGTCCGCCCGTTGTGCTTTATTCCATCGGCTTTTTTGAGGACAAACGGGAATATATCGCCACGCTGCAGGCCTTCTTTTTCCTGAGCAATGTGTTCTATGCCTTGTTTCGGGCGCAGGCCGGTTTTTTCACGGAGCATACCCTTTTCTACTGGTTGCTGGGGCTGGCGGGACTGGCTGTGGGGATGTGGCTGGGCGCCCTCTGTTTTGAGCGCATCAGCGGGCGGATGCTGAAGAAGGTGGTCTACGTGATGATGATTGTCAGCGGTGTGACTGCCATGCTGTGAAGTGGAGCCTGCTCCGGCGGACTTGTCTTTGGATAGGATAAAATCAATGTTTGTATGTTAGGAACTATTGTCAATACACTTACCATTATTGCCGGCAGTGCGGTCGGCAGTTTTGCCAAGCGCGGCATCCGCCGCGAGTATCAGCAGGCCATGTATCGCGCCATGGGCTTCTCCGCCCTGCTTCTGGGTGTGGGAACCTTTGCCAACCGCCTGCCGCAGAGCGAGTTTCCCGTACTCTTCATCGTGAGCATGGCCATCGGCACCTTCGTGGGGAGTGCCGTCAATCTTGCGGGGCGTTTTGACCGGCTGGTGAAGCGCTTTTCCCAGTCCAACCTGTCTGAGGGCCTTTCCACCGGCATCCTGCTGTTTTGTGTCGGAACGCTTTCCATGGTGGGGCCGGTGATGAGTGCACTCTATGGCGACCATACTTATCTGTTTACCAATGCAACGCTCGATCTCGTGACCTCGGCCGTGCTGGCGAGCACATACGGGTTTGGCATTGCGCTGGCGGCACCGGTGCTGTTTCTCTTCCAGGGCAGCATTTACCTGCTGACCTCATTGGCCGGCAGCATCATTCCCGACGCGCTCATGACGGAGGTTTCCATCGTGGGCGGTGTGCTGATAGCCAGTTCCGGCTTTTCCATCCTGCAGCAGAAGGACTATCAGACACTCAATATGCTTCCCGCCTTGCTCGTTCCCGTTGCCTTCTATGCCTTGAAGGCGCTGGTGGTGTAGACCGGATGTGGCGCGTGTGCCCGTTGGCGATGCCTTTCCGGCGGTGACGGCGGTTTTGCGGCGACCGTCTTCGTCTTGTGACGGGATGTGGAGCCGGCCGGTAATGCTGCGGTTTTCGATTGTTAACGGAAGTTAATCGAAATTTGGATTTCGGCCTTTTTCGTATTATCTTTGCAATAGCTGCAGGCAGCAGGGGATGGCCGTCATCGCCCTGCTGCCTTTTTTTGCGTAAAAGTGGATTTCGGGATGGCCGAACAGGAAAAACAGTCAGTATTTTAGAAAAAACAGTCCTTACTTTTGTAAAATCTGTGCCGGATTCCCGAAAAAATCTCCCGGCATCTGGTTGCAGAGTGCCCGGCCGGGAGGTTTTTATCCGCATCTTCCTTCGCAGAAGTCAGTTTTCCCAACGGCAGGAATCGTTATTTTTTTATAAAAAAAGTTATGTGAAAGGACTTCCCGGAGGGTGAAACAGATGCTTGCTATGTATGTTGGCGGTTGCAGCGTAGACAGGGGAACGGGCAGACAGAAAAATGATTTTGAGGGAAATGCGAGGCTGCCGTCGGTCGGTTCGGAGAAAAACGCTATATTTGCGACAGTTGCGGGGCTGCCGTTCTTCACGGATGCGGCCGACGTATGAACAAAAAACGTAACGGGAAATGGAAAAAGGAAAGAGCAAAGGGTCCCGTTTCTTCCCTTGCCTGTTGTCGGGCATGCTGGGAGGAACCGTGCTGGGCGCGGCGATGGGAAAACTGGCGGTGGGCATAGCCCTGGGAAATATGCTGGGCATTATGTATTATCTGCTCTCCGGACCGAAAAATGAGGACCCGGGAGAGGACAACGAAGCAAAGATTTCCTGAAAAACATGAATGTGATGAAAGAGAAACATCTTTTGACGAACGGGAACAGACTGGCCGCAAAACTTCAGCGGCTGGCTTTGGCCGTATGTCTGCTGACGGCGATCTGTGCCTGTCAGGGGGCGGACGAATCGCATGTGGGGCCTTCGCTGAAAGTGCTCACCTGGAATGTCTGGCATGGCGGTCATTCGGAAGAATATCCGGAACGGGGCTGTGAAGGTACCATCGGCATGCTGAAAGCCAGCGGGGCCGATGTTATCACAATGGTGGAAACGTATGGAGCCTCCAATCGCGTGGCCGATTCGCTGGGATATTATCACCGGCTTATATCCAACAACCTGAGCATCTACAGCCGTTATCCTATCGTGGAGACGTATACTTATCCCGACTCCATCGCTACGTTTAATTTCGGCGGAGTGATGATTGATGTCGGTGGAAGGCGGGTGAGGGTATTCGATACCTGGCTTCACTATCTGCCTGATGCGACGGAGGTGCCGACCGATTCGACGGAACAGGCCATCATTGCATGGGAATGCTCCGGGACGCGCGATGAGGAAATAAGGCGCATCCTTTCTACCCTCCGGCCCTATCTGAACGAAGCGGACAGTATTCCCGTAATTATGAGTGGTGACTTCAACACCCATTCGCATCTTGACTGGACTGCGGCCACCCGGCAACTTTATCGGCATGGAGGCGCCGTGGTGCGCTGGCCGGTTTCCGTGGCCATGGAGCAGGCGGGCTTCAAGGACAGTTTCCGCGAAATCTATCCCGATGCGGCACAGCACATCGGCACGACCTGGCGCTATGCCGGCGAGGAGCCCAACCGTTCCGACCGGATTGACTACATTTACTATACGGGGAAAAAGCTGAAAGCCGTCGCTTCCGAAACGCACAACGGCCTGCTGGGCGAACCTTACACTTTCCGCGGGCGGGAGTTTCTTTATGCTTCCGACCATGGATTCGTGCTGACGGAATTCAAGTGGGATAAGTAGAGGGCGGAAGGGCGGCAGGGCCATGGCCGGTGCGTTTGTCCCTTCTTCCGGATTTATGGCTGGAACAGTTGGTAAACGGAAGAAGAATTTGCCTTTATTTATGTATTTTTGAGGACTGTGCTGATGATGTTTTGTTTTCGTCGCCGCGACGGAATGTAAAAGGTTTCGCCATGGACAGAGGGTTTTTCCGTTGAGACGCTCACTTTTTCTTCCTGAATTTATGGGCGGTTTTCATTATGATAAAAAAAATGCGTGCAATCCCGTCTTGGTTATATTTTCATAATAAAAAAAAGAGACAATCTCACGACTTATTGCGAAGACTGCCTCTTTTGCTGGTGTGATTCGCTTGGGGTTCGAACCCAAGACCCCAACATTAAAAGTGTTGTGCTCTACCTGCTGAGCTAGCGAATCGACCTTGTTTATTGCTGTTAAGCGGTGCAAAGGTAAGCACTTTTTCTGGTACTTCCAAATTTTTTTCCAAAAAAACGAGAAAACAGTACGATTTCGTTAGTGAAAATGGCGTCTGTTGTCCACTTTATTCTTGCAGTTGCGGTTCGTGAAGAACGTAGCGGCGGTAGTAAATCAGTGCCATGGTGGTGACGGGAAGGGAAAGAATCAGCCCCATGATGCCGAGCAGGCTGCCGCCGATGGAAAGGGTGAGCAGGATGACGGCGGGCGAAAGTCCCATGATGCGTCCCATGATGTGAGGCGTGACCAGCACATCCTGGATAATCTGCACGACGATGTAGACTACGAGCATGCCGATAATCAGCCACCAGAAATTTTGCCCGGTGTCGATGGCCCGCAGCAGAGCGAGCAGAACGCCAGGCACCATGCCGACTACCTGCAGGTAGGGTACGAAACTGATGACACCGATGAAGGTTCCCAGGCCCAGCGGCATGGGAAAGTCGAACAGCCAGAAGCCGACGGAGAACAGCACGCAATTACTGAGCGCAATGAGTAGCTGGCCGCGGAAGTAGCCGCAGAAATAGCGTTCCACATCGCCGACAAAAGTGCGTGCAAACGTCTGGTAGCGCTCAGGTATGTAGGTAATCCAGATGCGGGCGTAATGGTCATAGTCGAGCATGAGGAAGAAAAGATAAAGCAGACTGATGAGCGATGCCACCATGCTGAATATGGCGGATGCAGTTGAGTAAACAACTTCCATGATATCTGGAAAAATGCTTTTGAACGTTTCCATCAAGTCGCCTTTGGTAAGATACCGTTTGAGCTCCGGCATGTCGAAAGTGTCGCGGAAAAAATCGTATACAGCCGAAGGTATGGTGGAATTGTGGCCGCGTGCTTCGTAGTATCGCTGGAAGACGTACTCCAAATGACTGCATTCCTCCAGTATGGGGGGCACAATGAGGAAGAAAAGTCCTACGAGGCAACCGATAAAAAGCAGAAGGGTCAGGATAACGGCAATGACGCGGAAGCGGATGCGGCACTGATGTTGCAGAAAATTCACCACCGGGTTGAGCAGATAGGCCAGTAGCCATGCCGCGAAAAAGGGAATGACAACGGCTGCGACCAGCCAGAGCAGATACAGCACAACCGCCAGTCCGCCGGCCAGCAGTAAAGGGCGTGCATAGTTCTTGTTTTCTCTCATGATGTTTAGCTTTTTGTATTTTGGGAGGTGCGCACTCGTTGGGCTGAAAGAGGTGAATATGTGGGCACGGACTCTCGTCTGCTGGAATGAAAATGATTTTGCAAGTGCTTGATATCTATTTCTTTCTGTTTGCCTTATTGCTGCTTTCCCGTGAATCGCGCATCTGTTTCGTGGTCCATATCCTCTTGGTCTCTTGTTGTCTGTCAGTGAACTTCTGAGGAGTATTGGCGGTAACTTTCCATCTTTCAGACCACTGTCTGCAAAAGTAAGTATAAGTTTTTCAAAAACATAAATTAGCACTTATTTTTTTGTCCCACAGTGTAGAAATCCATATATTTGCAATATGGGAATATTGTATTTAGTTCCGACGCCGGTCGGAAATCTTGAAGATATGACGCTTCGGGCCATTCGCATACTGAAGGAAGTGGATGTGATTCTGGCAGAAGATACGCGTACATCCGGCTTGTTGCTCAAGCACTTTGAAGTCAAGAACCGGTTGTGCTCACATCATAAATTCAATGAACACCAGACGGCGGATGCATTTGCCGCACGTATGGCGGCCGGTGAGCGGATGGCGTTGGTTTCCGATGCCGGAACGCCGGGCATTTCCGATCCCGGCTTCATGCTCGTGCGGGCTTGTGTGGCGCGGGGAGTGGAAGTGCAGTGTCTGCCGGGGCCGACTGCTTTTGTGCCGGCATTGGTCGCATCGGGCCTGCCTTGCGAGCGATTCACCTTTGAGGGTTTCCTGCCGCAGAAAAAAGGACGGGCCACCCGTTTGGAGCAGTTGCGGACGGAACCGCGTACAATGATTTTTTATGAGTCGCCTCATCGTGTAGTGAAGACGCTTGCCCAGTTTGCGGAAACGTTCGGAGCCGGTCGGCCGGCCTCTGTTTGTCGCGAAATATCGAAAGTGCATGAAGAAAGTGTGCGGGGCACTTTGGAAGAACTGCATGCGCATTTTGAAGCCAACGACCCGCGTGGCGAATTTGTGATAGTCGTGGGCGGTTATGATGCTCCTCGGGGGAAGAACCGCGAAAGCCGCAGAAGCCGGGATGAGGAGAATGATGATGCGGAATGAAGCTGACAAAAATTAAATGTAGACAAAGATTAAATCCTCTAACTCATATGAAAAAGATTCATCTATTGGCCATGTTTGCCTTACTGGCAGTGGCGGGAGCTTGCGATAGTAAAAACGACAAGGGAAATTCTGCTGTCAGTGCAGAGCAGAACCGGGCAGATTCTTTAGAGCTGGTCATTGATCAGATGCGAAGCGAGACCAATGATCTCAATCAGATGAAATTGAAGATAACGGATATTCTCCGGCAGATTAATGAGGCGGAAGGGCGCATCACCAACTTGCCGGAAGAAGCTTCCGAACAGCAAATCATTCTGGAAAACATGGCTTTCATTCAGCAGAAAATGAATGAATACCGTAAAACCGTAGGTGAGATGCGGCAGCAGCTCCGGAATGCCAAGCAGATTTCAGACAATGCAAAAAAAGGCTACGAGGCTGATATCGAATCCTATTTGCAGACGATGAAGGAAAAGGATGCCGAAATAGCTTCCTTGCGTGAGCAGTTGACGCAGAAGGAGCAGATTATTTTGGAGCAGACGGAAAAACTGACGCAGCAGACGGAGCAGGTAAACCATCTGACTGCCGACAATGAGGCCAAGCAGCGTGCCATTGACGAGCAGGATCAGAAGTTGCATTCGGCCTGGTATGTATATGGAACAAAGCGTGAATTGGAGGAAGAAAATATTCTGGTCAAGGGCAAGATTATGGAGTCCGACAAGGTAAACCATGATTATTTCACCCGAATTGACATCCGTGCAACGAAGTCCATTCCGCTTTATTCCAAGAAGGTGAAATTGCTGACCACTCACCCCGAAGGAACTTACAGCTTTGTGAAGGACGAGAAAGGTGAATACGTATTTAATATTATTCAGCCGGAGAAGTTCTGGAGTACCAGTCGCTATCTTGTGATATCTGTACGTTAAGTGCAGGTTTTCCATGCAATACAAGCCCCGATGCTCCGGTTGCTGCCTGCAGCCGGGATGTATCGGGGCAGTTTTCTTCCCGACGGGCGTTGGGGGGGGTAAGCCGGAAGGGTTTTCTGCTGTTCATAGTGGCCGTGTCAGGAAACGCAGTCGTTTTCTTTACTTGATGATTAATCAGGAGAGCCGAAAGTTTTTTTGCTTTTTATTTGGTCTTTATTTAAGGCGCGTCCTCTTTTTCCTGTTCGTTGCTTTTCCTTTTTGAGAGTATAAGGATGTTCTGGCGGGCGGAAGCCGTATCTTATGAGGACTTTGTTTCTTTCGTACAGTTTATTCAGTATTCAGTTATGCATATTCGGATTTTTTCGTTTCTTTTCTCCTTGTTGCTGTTGGGCGGTTGTTCCTACCATCAGTTTGGGGCAGTGACTGCGGGCAGCAGTTTGGGCGCCATGTTCGGTTCCAGTATCGGTGGACTGTCCGGTGGTTATCGTGGACACGAAATTGGTACGGTGGTGGGTATGGTCGGCGGTGCGGCCGTTGGTCTGGCTGCCACCTCGGAGCGCAATGCTGCCAAAGAGCCGGTGAATGAGGAGGAATATGATTTGGACTATGGGCGATATGAGCGTTCTCCGAAACGTGCCCGGCATGGCGCCCCTCAGCAGCTTAAGGTGGAGCAGGTTCGCTTTGTCGATGACAACGGTAACCGCCGCCTGGAAACCGGCGAACGCGCGGCTGTCGTGCTGAAAATATACAATCGGGGGAATCGGACGCTCTATCGGGTGGCGCCGCAGATTTACTGTGACAACAAGCGCATCTGGATTTCGCCCACAGCGATTGTCAGTGAGCTTGCGCCGGGACAGGGTTTCCGTTATAGGGCAGAGGTTTATGCTTCACGCAGGCTGAAGTCGGGACGTGCCCGGTTTACCGTGAAATTCAGCTGTGGCGGACCGGCTGTTGAGGCCGGAACGTTCAGCATTGTTACGGCACCTTGACTGCTGGAACTCTGACTGGAGGCTGAGAAGAAATATGGATATCCCCGATGCTGTGCAAATGTGCCGGCATCGGGGATATCTGTTTTTGCTATGTAATCACTGGGGGTAAAGTTCCTGTTGGTGCGGCTCTTGGGCCTGAATCTTTACGCTGCAGCCGGCGGCCACTGGGAGCGTTCACCGGGAGAAGAAAGACCTTCGGGGCAGCATCATCAGGAGCCAAACCTGTTGCCGGCATTCAGAAATGGCGGATGATTACTTGTCCTGCTTTTCCATCCATTCGTGCAGATGGCGTGCCAGAACCTCATAGCCTTGCTGTTTAAGGTGGATGTAGTCACCGCTGTAATAGTCGTCGTTCAGGCTGCCGTCGGACGTGACAAACCATGCCGTCGGGTTGATGTAGTCTGCCCGGTCAAACCGGGTCTTGTCCAGAATTTCGTGTATGCGGTCGCATTTTCCGCGGATTTCACTTGAGGCTTGTTTGCCGGAGGGCAGCAGACCGAGCAGCAGGATGCGTGCCTGTGGAAACTGGCGTTCTGCTTCCTGCGTTACGGCGCAGATGCCTTCGGCTACGTCTTCCGGCTGGTTGTTTCCGGAAATCAGGTTGTTGATGCCGATGGCAATGGCTACATATTCCGGTTGGCAGCGGTTGTAATTGCCGTAGCGTATGCGCCAGAGCAGGTTTTGGGTCCGGTCACCGGAGATGCCGGCCGACTCCCATTTCCCGGCACCGAACTGCTGGTCGAAGGCTGATTTGCCCACCTTGTAGGTGACGAGCTGGCGGGTGCCGCCTGCGCCTTGAATAATCGAATTGCCCAGGAGCAGCAGTTGCAGCCGCTTGCCTTCCAGCGTCTCTTCGATGTCCTTCGCTACACTGTGCCATTCCTTGCCCTGCTGCCATCCGGCTCCCGACCTGAATTCATTGCCGGGCACGGCATGCGTACACTCGTTCTTGTAGCGGCCGGTGGCTTTGAGGATAAAGTTTACGATGGGCTCGGGGTTGGCGAGTGAGTGTGGATGGTGGTCCACGCCGGGCTTGTGGATGATGTGGATGGGGCGTCCGCGTTCGGCCATGCGTTCGGCAAAAATCTGCGTGTTTTCCTTGACGGGCACCACTTTGTCCACGTCGCCCACCACGTGCAGGCAGGGTATTTTTGCCTTGGCTATGATGCGGGCATGGTCAATCGGATTCTTTTTCCATTTCAGCGCTTCAGCCTTGTCCTTGAATCCGTAGGCTTCGAGCATCAGCCGGATGTCTGTTTCCGAGCCGGTGTAGTCACCTTCGCCCATCGGCCAACTTTTCAGGTCCATGACCGGAGCGTCGGCATAGATGCAGGCTACCTTTTTCGGATTTTTGGCCGCCCAGTTGTAAACGATGAGTCCGCCGCGGCTCATACCTTCGAGAGCAACCTTGCGGTGGAAACCGTTGTCGGTCATCAGCTGGTACAGGCGGTCCCAGCGTTCCACGGCCTTGGGCGCACCATAGAGGTTGGCCACGTCGGTGTAGACTACATGGAATCCGGCTTCCAGCAGGGCAATGTCCGTTTGCGGCTCATGTCCCCAAAAGCGGGCACGGATAATCCAGGGCTTGCCCTCGGCCTGTACGTAGGGCTGAACGATGAGGCTGCCGACGCCGTGGCATTTGAAGTGGTAACCGCGGAATCCATGGAAATTGAACGGTTCCTGAGGTTGCAGGCCGCTGATGTCGGCAAGCGGAAGCTGTGGCTGCAACAGGTAGGTGCCTATCTTTCGGGCCATGACGCCTGCTCCGATGGAGGAGGGATGCAGACGGTCGGGGAAGAGTTCGCCTCTCCATTCCGTTCCGAAGATATTGTTCAGATTGATGATTTCCAGTTGATTGTCATAGGCAATCTGCTCGATGAGTGGGAGAATGCCTCCCGTGATGACGGGCGCGTTGATGTTGTCGGGACTGTCCAGATAACAGCGCACGGGCGTGAGCAGGATGATGCGTGGGCGTGAGGGCAGTTGCCGGTAGCTGTCGATGAGCTGTTGGTAGTCTTTCACAAAATCGTCCTTCCACTTCCAGTTGAAGGGCTTCGAGTCGTTGGTGCCCAGCTTGATGAGGACGATGTCGGGGCGAAAGTCCTTCGACTGGGAGTAGGCCGTTGTCTTGACATAGGGCGAATTGCCTTTTGAGAGCAGGGTTGTGCCCGATACGCCAAAGTTGCGTACTTCGAAATCGTCGCCCAGAAAATATTGCAGTTGCGACGGATAGGAGTTGGCATCGCGGTTGGCGATACCGGCACCATAGGTAATGCTGTTGCCTACGCATGCTACCCGGGTTACTTTCTTTTCTGCGGTCATGCAGGCCGGCAGCAGGAGCAGGGCGCCCACCACGAGGGCCGCCCAGCGGCGGAATGTTTTTCTCATATCAGGTTGGTTTAAGAATCTTTGTCGGAATGCTGTTGGTGTCCGAAAAACAGGCTGATGACCTGCCGGTCTGGGCGGGGAGGGGCAACCGTTTCTTTCCGGGGAACACGCGGCAAAGCTTATTTCAGGATGATTTCCTTGATGATGGGCCAGCAGGTATGTGCTGCGGTCACTTCGATTTTGACCGCCAGCAGCGGTTCGCCGTCGAGAGTGGCCTGTGCTTCACCCAGTTCGTTGAACGATGCTACCTTGACGAAGTTTTTCCCGTCTTTGCTGACGAGAAGGTCGCCGTGGGTGATGTAGTCCTTTGAGTCGCCGGTGATGACTTTCACTTCATTGACCGCGGTGGGTTCTCCCAGCAGCAGGCTGAAGTAGTGTCCCGGATTCACGGTGGCGCAGCCCCAGAAGAAACTGTTGGTCTTGCCGTCGAAGGCATATTCTGCATGATAGGGCGCATTGGTGGGGATATTTGTCTCAATGCGGGCATTGCGCACGAGGGCCGGTTTTTCCTCCTGTGGTTCGAATTCTTTTTCGTTCAGTGCGTCGTCGTCATAGAAATTGATGCCGAGAGTTTTCATGGCCGGGTAGAAAGCCGTCAGCCGTCGGGAGAAACTTTCCCAATTGTGCTGCGCGGAGGGTGTCCACAGGACTTCGGCCAGCGCACACATGCGGGGGTAGAGCATCCAGTCCACACGGTCGAAGGTGGCGATGCGTTCGGTCCACAGGTTGCCCTGTCCGCCCATGACGAGGGCCTTCTGAGCTTGCGGAAGGCTGTCGGCCGCAGGTTCCCATTCATAAATCTTTCGGGTGGAGTTGCCGGCATAGCCCCAGTCGTAGTAGCAGCCATGTTGCGGACACATGATGACGGGGATGCTCCGTTCCAGAGCTGCTTTCTGTCCCTGCAGGCCGTCGTTGCGCCACGACATGACGACATCTTCGGGCGTGGCTACACCGCGGTCGTTGATTTCGTCCCAGCCTATCATGGTTTTGCCTTTGGCACGAATCAGGGCGCTCATGCGCCGGGTGAAGTAGTCCTGCAGTTCGCTCCACTGCTTCATGCCTTCGCGCTGGAACAGAGCCTGGCATTTGGGACAGTGCTGCCAGATTTCGGTGGATACCTCGTCGCCGCCCAGGTGTATGTAGTGCGACGGGAAAATCTCAGCCAGCGCGTCCACTACGTCGGCGGCAAATTCGAATACCTTCGGATTGCCGATGCACACCATGTTTTCGTTGGCACGCTTGCGGTCGGCCACGCTGCGTTCCTCGGGATAGGCCTCGAAGGTGCCGCCGTTGCAGGAGAGTTCGGGCAGCGCGGCCAGCAGGGCGGTGGCATGGCCCGGCAGGTCGACTTCGGGAATGATTTCGATGCCCCGCAGGCCGGCATAGCGGACCACGTCCTTGAGTTCTTCGGGCGTATAATATTTGCCGGACAGCTGTGGAAAATCGTGATAGTAGGTACCGGCTTCAGTCAGTGCCGGATATTTTTTCATGGCCATGCGCCAGGCCTGGTTGTCGGTGAGATGCAGATGCAGCGTGTTGAACTTGAAGAGGGCCAGACGGTCGATGGTCTTTTTCAATTCGTCCGGCGTCCAGAAGTGGCGGCTGCAGTCGAGCATGAGCCCGCGGTAGGCATAGCGCGGCCGGTCGGTGATGTCGACGGCGGGCAGTTTCCCGTCGGCCGATAGCAGAATGAGTTGCCTGAGAGTGGCGAAGCCGTGGTTCATGCCGCTGATGCTGGCAGCTTCGATGCGGATGCCCTTTTTCCCGATGTTGAGGCGGTAGGCCTCGCGCGACAGGGTGCCGTTGAGATGGAAGTTGAGGTCTCCTTTTTCGGTGCCTACCGTTATCTGGCGTCCGGTTGTTTTCTGCAGGTCGGCTGCCATGAGGCGCGCAGTTTCCATCCAGGGTTCCGGAACCGACACTTTTTGCAGGTTGTCCAGATTGTAATGGCCGGGATGGATGTCGGCCTGCAGCACTTGCGGCAGTACGTCGATGGTGGAGGCGACTTTGCGTTCACGGACAAAAATGAAGATGATGGCCGCAACAGCAAGCAGAATGAGAAATCCTTTTGTCTTCATAGTATTCGGCAGATTAGAGAACGTGTAGTTCCGGAAGAGGGAAAAATCCCCTGGAACAAGCCGTGGGATTCTTGAGGGTGGCTCTCCGGAACGTGTTACAGTTTTTTACGAAAGTTGTGGCAGGCGTGTGAACGAAGCGAAAGCGCATTTTCCGGTTGGCTGCTTTGCTTCTCCGCTGCCGGCTTTTCTGCAAAAATACGAGTAAAAATCAAGATGGGCAACTGGTTGCCGTGACAAAATGAACGGTGGCAGATGAAACCGTTTGGCGGTGAATGGTAAATGTGATTTTTATGAAAGTTTAACTGGTCTTTGGGGAGGCTCCGGCGGATGTGCGGAGAAAAGGCGGATGCAGGTATCGCTTCCGGCTTTCAGAAAAAAGAGTACCGCCGACAGAAAAAACGGAAGTAAGGCGCGTTTTTTCGCTCAGTATGGGCGAAAAATTAAAAGTAACACAAAAAAAAACGGATAACAGGGCCCTATGCCCCTGCCATCCGTTCCTGCTATTGCAAAGATACAAATTTTTGAAGCGGAATCCAAATTTGCATTACGCATCTTTAACATTTCGCGCAGTCCTTCGCGGGTTGGAAAAGGGGGTGTTCCGGAAGGTTTCCGGACAGGCAGAAATCGTTTTTTTTGATAAATGTGGGACGTCGCGGAAGGCTGGGTCGGCCAAAATGATTATTTTTGTAGAAAATTTGATACCGACATGACCATACATCTTGTATATTTCAGCGCAACTTATACAACGCGCAGTGTGCTTCGCGGAATAGTCGGCCATTGGACTGGCGCAGTGGTGGAACATGACATAACGGCACAGGCTCCTGCAGTTCCTGTCCAGTTGGGTGATGATGACCTTCTGCTCTTTGGAGCGCCGGTGTATTGCGGCCGCATCCCCGAGGAGGCTGCGCTTCGCCTTCGCTCGTTTCGCGGTGCAGGCACCCGGGCCGTGGCCGTGGCCGTTTACGGCAACCGCCATTACGACGAGGCTCTGGCCGAAATGCAGGACTTGCTTTCCGGACAGGGTTTCCGCCTGGTGGCCGCGGCAGCCTTCATCGGGCGGCATTGCATTTTCCCGGAAGTGGCTTCCGGCAGACCCGATGCGGCCGATGCAGAGCGCATGGCTGCCTTTGCCGAGGCCTGCCGTCCGGTGCTGGAAGCGCCGGCCGGTGCTTTGGGCGACATGAAAGTGCCCGGCAGCGGCGAACTTCCTCCATACAAACGGGTGCCATTCTGTCCGATGCCTACCGATGAGTGTACCCAGTGCGGGCAGTGCGCCGAATTGTGTCCGGTCGGAGCCATCAGCGCGGAGGATGTGACGAAGGTGGATGCATCGCGCTGCATTGCCTGCGGACGTTGTGTGGTGGTGTGCCCGGTTGGCGGCCGCCGTTTCGGCGGTGAGGCCTATGCCGCCGCTTCAGCCCATTTCGTGGCTGCTTTCAGTGCCCGTCGCGAGCCGGAATGGTTTGTGGCCACATTGAAGTAAGTGTCCCGTGAATCCTCTCCGGATGCAGCCTGCCGGGAGTTTCTGCCATTGTGATAATCCCTAAGTCGAAAACATGAAGGAAAAACAGCAGGGAGCCGCCTCGCCTACTGAATGGTTCGTTCTTCGCGTGACCTATCAGCGCGAGCTGCTGGCGAAGCAGATGTTTGACGAGCTGCAGGTGCCTTGTTTCCTCCCGATGGAGTGGGTGAAAAAACGGACATCCTGGGGAAAGGAAGTGAAAGTAAGGCAGCCGGCCATTCATAATTACGTCTTTGTGCGGTCAACGCGTGAGCAGCTCGACAGCCTCAAGCGTTACCGCATGCCCTTTCTGCGCTATGTGATGAGCGCTTCCAGCGGTAGAAAGGAAGTGCAGACCGTGCCCGAAGAGCAGATGGAAAGTTTTATTGCCGTGGCTGGCAGCGAGGTGCAGAAGGCGGAATTCCTGAATCTGGAGGAACTCGACCTGACTTGTGGCGACCGTGTCAGGGTGGTTGCCGGTCCGTTCGAGGGAGTGGTGGGGGTGTATATGCGCACAGCCAATACCCGTTGCCGTCGGGTTGTGGTGCAGGTGGCCGACCTTTTTGCTGTAGCCACGACCACACTGCCGGCATCTCTGGTCGAAAAACTGGATACACCGGGCGCGAAGGCGGAACCGCAACCTTAGCGGGCGGGTGTAGCTTGTTTGCGGACGGCAGTTGCTTCCTTTTTTCCGATGGGGCAGAACCTCGGCCGTTTGCCTTTTTCGGGGCATTCGGCAGGATGCGTATTTCAAAAGAAAATGCAGAAAAAAATATTTTTTTGTTTGCTCAAACAGCGGTCATGCCGTAACTTTGCACAGCAAAATCAACACTGCATTATTTTTATTTATGGGAGGCTTTTTTGGTACAATTTCCGTGCGGAGTTGTGTGGCCGATTTGTTTTACGGCACCGATTACAATTCGCACCTGGGTACGCGCCGCGGTGGTTTGGCTACCTATAATCAGGAGGAGAAAAAGTTCACACGCTCCATCCACAATCTGGAAAGTTCATATTTTCGTACGAAGTTCGAGCCGGGGCTGTCACGCTTTGCCGGTTGTAATTCCGGTATCGGTATCATCAGCGACACCGATGCGCAGCCGCTCGTCATCAATTCACATTTGGGGCGGTTTGCCATTGTGACAGTAGCCAAGATTCAGAATCTGGACGAACTGGAATCCAGTTTGCTTTCGCAGAACATGCATTTTGCTGAGTTGTCGTCAGGACAGACCAACCAGACGGAGCTGATTGCTTTGCTCATTATCCAGGGGAAGACCTTTGTGGAGGGCATTGAGAATGTGTTCCGGCACATCAAGGGTTCCTGCTCCATGCTCCTGCTGATGGAGGACGGCATTATTGCTGCCCGTGACAAATGGGGCCGGACGCCGATTGTCGTGGGCCGTAAGGAGGGTGCATATGCACTGACCAGCGAAACGACGGCCTTTGCCAATCTCGACTACGAAATCGACCGTTATGTCGGTCCGGGCGAAATTATCCGTGTGCGGGCCAATGGCTGTGAGCAGATGAAGGCACCGGAGGAGCAGATGCAAATCTGTTCGTTCCTTTGGGTATATTATGGTTTCCCGACGTCTTCCTACGAAGGCATCAACGTGGAGCAGGTGCGCTATGACTGCGGATATCTGATGGGACAGGAAGACCACACCGAAGTGGATGGCGTTTGCGGTATCCCCGATTCGGGTGTCGGCATGGCTCTGGGATATGCAGCAGGCATCGGACGTCCCTATCGGCGTGCCGTTTCAAAATACACACCGACCTGGCCGCGCAGTTTTACCCCGAGCAACCAGGAAATGCGTTCGCTGGTGGCGAAGATGAAACTCATTTCGAACCGGGCCATGCTCAAGGGGCAGCGGATGCTCTTTTGCGACGACTCCATCGTGCGGGGAACGCAGTTGCGCGACAATGTGAAAGTGCTTTTCGAGGAAGGTGCCAAGGAAGTGCACATGCGCATTGCCTGTCCGCCGCTCATTTACGGTTGCCCGTTCCTGGGATTCACCTCGCAGAAAAGCAAGATGGAGCTGATGACGCGCCGCATCATTAAGGACCTTGAAGGCGACGAAGATGCAAAGCTCGACCGCTATGCAACGGCCGGAACGCCGGAGTATGAGAAAATGGTGGAAGTGATGCGTGAGAAGTTCGGGCTGACTTCCTTGCAGTTCAACAAACTGGAAAATCTGGTGAAGGCTATCGGCCTGCCCAAATGCAAGCTCTGTACCCATTGTTTCGACGGAACGGGATGCGGACATATGGATGAATAATTCTCTTTTGGGGATAATGATATATCGGAGGGGCAATGCAGCGCGCATGCCCCTCCGATGCTTTTGGAGCGTAGAAAAGTCTGCCCGGATTATCCCCGACGGAGTTGTCGGGGGCCGTAATGGCGGGCATGTTCTGCGACGGGTGATGCAAAAAGCAGGCGCTTCCTTTTCCCGCGTGGGAGAAGGAAGCGCCTGATGGTTTAGGGGTGTGCCGCGGACTAAAGTTTCCCGATGACTTGCTTGAGCTGTTCGCCCAGTCCTATGGTATAACCCTGTGTCTTGAATACGACGCGGTTGAAGGTGTCGCCGATGACAACAATCGGGAGTTCGCGGGTGTGGGTGAGTCCGCTGCCGAAGAAGTCGGCGGCTATTTGTCCTTCGGTGTCAATGCCGAAGCGCAGGTTCGACGGCAGTTGTGTGAATTCGGCTCTGTTCTTGCAGAAGCGCTCATACTCGTCTTTGGAGGGGAACAGCAGGAGCAGGGTGCGGCCCCAGGCTTCAAGTTCGGTCTTCAGCTTTTCAATGTCGTGGAGAATGTGGTTGGTGGGCTCATGGTTGGCGCGGATGAGACCCACGACGAAGTAGCCGCGGCCGGTGGTGGAGAGAATGGATTTTACGCACTGGTCCGCTACATCAAAATATTTGTTCTCCGAGTTGAAGGAACCGATGACAGCCACGTTTTGTTTGTCTTCGCGCATCACCAGAGTTACGGCAGTATCCTTTCCTGCTTCCACAGGGAAACCGCAGAAGCGGGCCAGCACGCCGCCATCGGCCATGCGGGTACCCGATGTCAGCAGGTAAATGCCGGCGTCGAGGTTTACGCCCGTGCGGAACGGATTGTCCCAGCTGCCGCCGTATTCCAGAAGACGGGGCATGCCGTTTTCGATTTTGCTGATGGTGAAGTGGGAATAATAGTTGGGGTTTTCCATATATTCACGCGGTGTGTAGTCGAGGCGCACTTTCCCGGAGGGTGAGGATGCAGCCGGCGCCGCGTTGTTGTCCAGTTCCACGGTAGTCCAGTCGGGCTGATAGCCGGCCGGTTCGCGGCAGGCGTTGGTGTTGGCGTCATATTGCACTTTTCCTGTGACAGGGTCGATGCGGGCGGGAATGTCGCAGCTGCGTGCGGCGGCTACGAACAGCAGCCCCTTGGAGTAGTTGTCGGCAAAGGCATAGCGGTGGGCCGATTCGGGTGACAGGCAAAGTCCTGTCGGATTCCAGATCGTGTCGGTGGTGATGCTGTCGCGTACCCATGCAGCCAGTTCGGCCGGATTGTCGTGGAAGTGCTTCCGCTTCCTGTCCGTGAATACTTTGTGGAAATAGCCGCGCCAGGGAGTGAGGGGCTCGTTGGCGATGCGCGGGCAGAGCACATAGCGGAGGTAGTAGGTGCTGGGTGCCGCGGGAGCCAGCTTCAGATGGTCTTCGGCAACGGACAGGGAGAAGTCGCGCAGGTCCTTGTCGCTGACGGTGCCCAGCCAGTCGAGTGCGAGGTTTTTGTATTGTTTGCACAAGGCAAGCAGTTGGGCGTGGTTGCCGTGGCTTTTGCGCACCAGCGGGTAGAGGCGCTTGAAGTCGAGTCCGTTTTCCCGGCAGAAGGCGGCCGTGGCTGCCGAGTCGGGGAAGGTGGCGGCATAGGCCGCGCGCAGGCTGTCTTCGTAGGCCAGTCGTCGGCTGTTGGCGGCGACGGCGGCCGAGTCAAGCTGCGGCAGATTGTTTTTTCCGGCAGGCGGTGTGATGTTCATCTCTGTGAGGAAAGGCTCTCCGGCCCGATGGTTGAGCGACAGCTCCACCAGGGTATCCTTTCCGGCCGTGATTTTCTGGAAGCCGAAGTGCTGTCCGTCCGTGGCCCAGGCTACGAAATCGCCCAGTCCGGTGGTGATGCTGGCGTGCCCGGTTGCGTCAGTCTGGGTGGTCATGACCGTAAAGAGTTCGGCGTAGTTGTAGAGTTTGAATTCGACACGGGCGCCGGCAACGGGCTGCTGCTGTCCGTTTACTACGCGGACGGTGGTCCGGGCTACGTCGGCATAATTGTCCGTGACATTGATTTCCGTGTAGCAGGCATTGCGCTGCATCACGTCTTCCGGTCCGTCATAATGTCCGAACACCTTGGTGTGCATGAGCATTCCGCGGGAGGCCGGTTGGTTGAACCATCCGAGATTGAGCACCGGTTCGGGCTCACAGGCACCGAGAAAATACCATTTCCCGTCCACCCAGGCTTCCACCCAGGCATGATTGTCGTCCGTGTGTGCCCAACGGGGAGTGTAGACCTGCCGGGCGGGGATACCGACGGTGCGGAGGGCGGCTACGGTCAGTGTCGACTCCTCTCCGCAGCGGCCATAGCCCGTCCTGATGCTTTGCAGCGGAGAAGAGGTTCGGGCGTCCGAGGGCTGGTAGGTGACGTGTTCGTGGCACCAGTGGTTCACTTCGAGCACGGCATCGTACATGGAAAGTCCGGCTACGCGCTCTTTGAGTTCTTCGTAGCAGGTGGTGCGGAAGGTGTCGAGCGGTTCGTTGTTGACGCGCACCGGCAGCACGAAGTGGAGCCATTCGCGGTCGGGCACCTGTTGCCCCCAGGCCATTTCCTGGCGGGCGCGCAGGGCGCACTCGGTTTGTTGCAGATGATATTCCGGCGAATAGTCGGCCACGTCGGGCCAGCTCATGTAGGCATAAAGGAAGGTGAGTGCCTCGCGGGCTTCTTCGCTGGTGGCCAGGGCAAGGGCCTCCTGGGGATGCTGGCACGGCAGGCTGGCTGTGCGCTGTTCGAAATCGCTGGTTACGGTTTCGTTGATGAGGGGCTGACGGCAGGCGGCTGTGGCCAGCAGTGCCGAAAGGAAAAGCAAGTGTATATTTTTCATATGGTGTGATATTGGCATGCAGATGATGAAGACTGCGCTGTGGCGTAGTTTGTGTTATTCCTTGTTCAGGGTCACCAGCACTTTGTCGATGCGTGCTCCGTCCATGTCGGCAATTTCGATGTTGAAATTGTTCCAGCTGAAGCGGTCGCCGGCGTGGGGAAGATGGTCCAACTGGGTCAGACAGAGTCCGCCGATGGTGGTGTATTCACTGTTGCTGTAGAGTTCTTCCTGGTCGAAGTAGACCAGAAAATCGTAGAGCGTGCAGTGTCCGTCGACGAGCCATTCTTCTTTGTCCTTACGCTTGGTGATTTCCGATTCGCTCTCTTTGCGGTCCACGATGCCGACGAGCGCCTCCATGATGTCGCGGAGCGTAATGATACCGACGCAGCAGCCGAACTCATCGTGTACGAGTCCACGACTGATGCCCAGTGTCTTCATTTCTTCCAGCGCTTTGTATACGTGGGTATGCTCATAGAAGTAGGTAGCTTTGCCCAGCAGGTTTTTCAGGGAGAAATCGGGCTGGTCGATGGTGAGAATCAGGTCCTTCAGCGAAACGACGCCGACGATGTGGTCCAGGTCATTGTCGGCCACGGGGTACATTTCATACATCTCCTTGGCCAGAATGTTGCGTACCTGGCCGGCTGTCATCGACAGGTCGAGCCAGACGAGGCTGTGGCGGTGGGTCATGATGGAGCCTACCTTCAGGTCGCCCATGAGGAAGACTCTCTCGACGATGTCCTGCTCCACCGGTTGCACTTCGCCGTCGGCGGTGCCTTCCTGAATGATGCATTTGATTTCTTCTTCCGTCACCTTGCTGTTCTTTTCCTTTACTCCGAGCAGGCAGAAGAGTCCTGCGGTGCTCCGTGACAGTATCCAGACAAAAGGAGCCGTGGCCTTGGAGAGCCAGTACATGGGTTTGGAGATAAGCTGCGCCACTCTTTCGGAAGCGTTCAGTCCGATTTGCTTGGGCAGCAGTTCTCCGAAGACAAGAGTCAGATATGTCACGACGACAACGATGCATCCCTGCGCCACGATGCCTGCATAGCTGGAGGAAACGCCGACTGTCATCAGCCAGCTTTTGAAAAGAGAGGCTATCTGGTTGCCGGAGTAGATACCCGTCAGAATGCCGATGAGTGTGATACCTATCTGCACGGTGGAGAGAAAACGTTCCGGCTCTTTGGCCAAGCGTAGCGCTGTCTGTGCTGAAGCATTGCCCTTTTTGGATTCAGCCTCCAGGTTGGATTTGCGGGCTGAGATGAGTGCTACTTCGGCCATCGCAAAAATGCCGTTGAGAAGAATAAGTCCCAGAATAATGAAAATTTCGTTCATTGAGCGGATGTGTGTATATTTAAAATGTGTATGTTTCCTGACGTACACTGGATTCTTTCCTACAAAAGTAATCATATTTTTTCGGCAAAAGGGAGTTCTCGGGATATATTTGTTTCGCGCGAAGGATACTTGACGGAAGCAGCGATGGTCAGTTAAGGCGCTCTGCCTGTGGCTGCAGATGCCGTTCCGGGGGAATCCTTTGCCGGTCGGAACCCGCCGGCAGGAAGGCTGTAATGCTTGCATCCGGCAGTCACGAAGGGCTATGCAGCAAGGGAAAACTGTCGATGCCGGTGGGGAAAGGCGGATGAATAAAACCGGAAGAGAATGATTTTTTTTGAAATAAAATAAGAATCAGATGCTTGAATGAAAAAAAAGTTGTACCTTTGCGCCGATTTAGAGTCTGACGGGGCCGGACAAGCGGAGTGTAACCAGATTTTTTGCATTCCCGCCTCGCGGAAAAACCGTTTAAAGTATTAAAAAAATAATGTACGCAATCGTAGAGATTAACGGTCAGCAGTTCAAGGCAGAAGCTGGTAAGAAGCTTTTTGTCAACCACATCCAGAATGCAGAAGGTGGCCAGACTGTTGAATTTGAGAAGGTGCTGTTGGTTGACAACAACGGCGAAGTGACGGTAGGTCTGCCTACTGTGGCTGGAGCAAAGGTAGTATGCGAAGTAGTATCTCCGCTGGTAAAAGGCGACAAGGTGCTCGTTTTCCACAAGAAGCGTCGCAAGGGCTATCGCAAGCTCAACGGTTATCGTCATCAGTTCACTGAGTTGACAATTAAAGAAGTAATTGCTTAATCCTAAAAAAGTAGAAGAAAATGGCACACAAGAAAGGTGTAGGTAGTTCTAAGAACGGCCGTGAGTCGGCTTCACAGAGATTAGGCGTTAAGATTTGGGGCGGTCAGAATTGCATCGCCGGTAACATCATCGTGCGTCAGCGCGGTACGGTTCACTATCCCGGCAAGAATGTCGGTATGGGCAAGGACCACACGCTCTTCGCTTTGGTTGACGGCGTAGTCAACTTCAAGCGTGGCAACCGCGACCGCAGTGTCGTATCTGTACTTCCCAAAGCAGAGGCCTAAAGAGTAATTAACCATTAAACGTTGCGGGCGCTCCGAAATATTCGGGGCGCCCGCAATGCGTATTCTCCGGAAGAGAAAGGGGGAACTGGAAGCATGGGTCGCATTGTAAAAGTGGAGGTGGCTTGCGGGGGAATGCCTTTTTCAGTCCTCCTTTCCTGAACGGCACGTTTCGGGGAGTAACGGCGGCATTGGCAAACATGCGGATTTTCCAGAAAGGGCGGCATTTGAACATTCTGATATTCAGCCGGCCCCTTGGAAAAAACAGTCAGTACTTTAGAAAAAACTCTTGGTACTTTAGAAAATTCTGTCAGTACTTTTGTTTTTCCGAAAGTACTGACTGTTTTTTTGTTCCGGTATCCGGGTTTTGACGACTTCCGGAAGGGGAGCGAGGCAGCCGTGCCGGAACGTATGCGGGAGGGGTAGCATGAACACCGGGCGGGAGGGTTGCGGGAGCCGAAAGACGGGCTGGCATGAAGGTGCCGTTTTGCTTTCCGTTCAGCCGGAAAAAATACAATCTGCAAAAAAATGCAGAAAATTGTTCCTGGATGTTAGTTTTCCGGCGGACCGTTCTTGAAAAAATATGTATCTTTACGGCCAAAAAATAAAGCAGACTACCGACGGACTCTCCGGGAAACGGATGTTGCAGCCTTGTTCGGCACATGGTGCCGCCTGGCCAATACCCCGTTGAGAAGGGGGAAAGATAATCTGTCGGCAGTCGGAAATGTTTCCCAATCATTCAAGGTTAAACAATCAATGAAAAAAATTGTACTACTCCTCTTGATGCTGCCTTTCCTGGTAGCTGGTGCGCAGAACCAGGCAATGCCCAAACGTGAATTCCGAGGTGCGTGGATTCAGATTATCAACGGTCAGTTCCAAGGTATGAGCCGTGACCAGATGCAGGCTAATCTGACCCATCAGTTGAATACGTTGCAGCAGTGTGGGATTAATACTATCATCTTCCAGGTGCGTGGCGAGGCGGATGCCTTGTATGAAAGTCCTTATGAGCCCTGGAGCCGCTTCCTTACCGGTACGCAGGGACTTGCGCCTTCGCCTTACTGGGACCCTTTGGCCTGGATGGTGGAGGAATGCCACAAGCGGGCAATGGAACTGCACGCGTGGATTAATCCGTTCCGGGCCAAGACCAAAGGCACAACGGCTCTTTCGCCCAAGCATCCTTACCTGAAGAATCCGTCTCTGTTTTTCCAGTATGACAATCTGATACTTTTCGATCCCGGTATCCCTGCCAATCGTGAGTACATCTGTAAGGTGGTGGCCGACATTGTCAAGCGCTATGACATCGACGGATTGCATATCGACGATTATTTTTATCCGTATCCGGCGCCCGGGCAGACCATTCCCGATGCAGCTACTTTCCAGGCCTACAATAACGGCATCAGCAACATTGACGACTGGCGCCGCTACAATGTGAACCGTTTTATGGAAATGCTCTATGAAACGGTGCACAGTGTGAAGCCTTGGGTGAAAGTGGGCGTGGCTCCTTTCGGCATTTACCATAACCAGAAGAACGGTTCCAATATTCCCGGAAGCCGTACGAACGGTCTGCAGAATTACGATAACCTCTATGCGGATGTGCTCTACTGGGTCAACAAGGGCTGGGTGGACTATAATGTGCCGCAAATCTATTGGGAAATCGGGCACAAGGCTGCAGACTATGACGAGCTGATTCGCTGGTGGTCGCGCTATGCCGTCAACCGTCCGCTCATCATCGGGCAGGACGTGGAGCGCACAGTGAAGGCCGCCGACCTGAACAATCCTTCCATCAACCAGATGCCGGCCAAATTTCAGCTGCAGCGCAATCTTCCCAATATCGACGGTTCCTGCCTGTGGTATTCGGCAGCCGTTGTCCGCAACGTCGGCAATTATGCAAGTGCCTTGCAGTCTTATTATCACCGCACGCCGGCCTTGCAGCCCGAAATGCCCTTTATCGACGATGACCGTCCCGACCGGCCGCGCCATGTCAAGGACATGTGGATGCCCGACGGACTTTATCTCTTCTGGACAGCGCCGAAAGCGAAGAAGGAAATGGACCGTGCGCAATATTATGTGGTTTACCGCTTTGCCCCCGGGGAAAAGGTGGACCTTGACAAGGCCGAGAATATCGTGACCATCACGCCGCTTACCCTGGTGAAATTGCCTTATGTGGACGGCAAGACGAAATATACGTATGTCGTGACCGCTCTCGACCGGCTGCAGAACGAGTCGAAGGGCCGGAAGGAAAAAGTGCGGCTTTAATGCTCTTGTAAAAATATCCGTTTGTTATATAAATAAGATTTGACTGATGAAAATCCTGAAGTTTGGCGGTTCGTCGGTGGGTACCGCGAGCAGTATCCGCAATGTCAAGAAAATAGTGGAGGCAGTCTCCGGCCGTGTGATTGTGGTTGTTTCGGCATTGGGCGGCGTTACCGATCAGTTGCTGCGTATTTCCAAAAAGGCCGTGGCCGGCGACCTTACGTATTATACCGAGGTGGAATCGCTCGAATTACGCCATCACCAGCTGGTGGCGGAAGTGGTTCCCGTTGCGAGACAGGGCGAACTGTTGGGCAAGGTGGACGAACTCATCAACGAGTTGCGCAGCATTCTGCACGGTGTTTGTCTGATTCAGGACCTGACACCCAAAACCGAAGATGCCATCGTTTCGTATGGCGAGCGGCTTTCTTCGCTGGTATGCGCTGCCCTCATCGAAGGGGCTGTGCATAAGGATTCGCGCACTTTCATCAAGACCCGTAAGGAGCACGGCAAGCATGTGGTCGACTTCGATGTGACCAACCGGTTGATTCGTGAGCACTTTCATGAGAATGAAGCTCTTGTTGTGACGGGTGGCTTCATTGCTTCGGATGCGGCTTCGGGCGTGACAACCAATCTGGGCCGCGGCGGTTCCGACTATACCGCTGCCATTCTGGCTGCTGCCCTCGACGCTGAAGTTCTCGAAATATGGACCGACGTAGACGGCTTCATGACGGCCGACCCCCGTGTTATCCCGACGGCTTATCCGATAGATGAACTGACTTATGATGAAGCAATGGAGTTGTGCAACTTTGGCGCGAAAGTCGTTTATCCTCCCACCATATTCCCCGTTTGCAGCAAGAATATCCCCATTTATATAAAGAATACGATGAACCCCGGCGCGAAGGGAAGTGTTATCCGTAGCGAGGTGGCGCCCAGCGAACGTCCGGTGTGCGGTATCTCTTCCGTCAACGAGATGAGTCTTGTGACGGTGAGCGGTTCGACCATGGTAGGCGTCATCGGTGTCAACCGCCGCATCTTCACCACGCTGGCGGCAGGCGGCATCAGTGTGTTCATGGTGGCGCAGACTTCGTCGGAAACCAGTACTTCCATCTGTATGCTGCCGGCCGATGCCCATCGTGCCTGTCGTCTGCTCGATGAGGAGTTTGCCAAGGAAATTGCCGACGGGGCGATGAATCCGGCCCGCCTGCAGGAAAATCTGGCCACGGTTGCCGTTGTCGGCGAAGGCATGAAGCGTACACCGGGCATAGCCGGAAAACTTTTCAGCGTGCTGGGACGGAACGGTATCAGCGTTGTGGCCGTAGCCTTCGGTTCGTTGGGCATCAACATGTCCTTCGTCGTTGACCGTTCATTGTTGCGTAAATCTCTCAATGTCATCCACGACAGTTTTTTCTTGAGTGAGTACCAGGAGTTGAATATCTTTTTGTGCGGCACTGGTACGGTTGGAGGATGTTTGTTGGAGCAGATTGCGGCACAGCGCGAGATGCTGATGCGCGAGAGAAACCTTAAGATTAATCTGGTGGGCGTATGCGGACGTTCTGCCGCGGCCTTCAACCGCGAAGGCATCGATCCCTCTCACTATCGTGAGGCGATGGAAAAAGGCAAAGGCGGTGTGGAGCGGATGATGCAGGAAATCATTGAGATGAATATCTTCAATCCGGTGTTTGTCGACTGTACGGCGAGTGAGGAAGTGGCTGCGCAGTATGAGAACCTGCTTCGTCATAACATCCCGGTCGTGGCAGCGAACAAGACGGCGGCTTCGTCACCTTATGAAAACTATCTGCGACTGAAAAATGCGGCGCGCGAACGCGGAGTGAAATTCCTTTTTGAAACCAACGTAGGAGCCGGTCTGCCGGTAATCAACACGATTAACGACCTGATAGGTTCTGGCGACCGCATTCTGCGCATAGAGGCTGTGCTGAGCGGCACGCTGAATTATCTGTTCAACATGTTGTCGGAAAACGTGACCATGAGCCAGGCCGTGCGGCTGGCCAAGGAGAACGGCTACAGTGAGCCGGATCCGCGCATCGACCTCTCGGGCAAGGATGTCGTCCGGAAGCTGACCATTCTGGCCCGCGAAAGCGGTTACCGGGTGGAAGTTGAGGATGTGGAGTGCCGGACTTTCATTCCGCAGGAGATTTTTGCCGGTTCCGAGGAGGATTTTTGGAAGCGGTTGCCCGAACTGGATGAATGGTTTGAAACCGAGCGCCGCCGTCTGGCTGCCGCCGGGAAGCGCTGGCGCTTTGTTGCCGAGTGGTCCGACGGTAAGGGGCGTGTAGGCTTGCGTGAAGTGGAACAGGGGCATCCGTTCTACGATCTGGAGGGTTCCAACAACATCATACTGTTGACCACCGAGCGCTATTGTGAGTATCCGATGCTCATCCAGGGCTACGGCGCCGGAGCGGCTGTGACGGCAGCCGGAGTATTTGCCGACATTATGCGCGTGGCGCATGTCTGATGTTCAGGAGGGCCGGCGAGGCTTTCCGGATGAATTTGATAATCAGGTCCCGGGCTGCTGTGACAGGCGCCCGGGCCTTTTTTTCTGGCAGAGGTGCAACGTCTTTTGTGCAGGCTGCCTGTTCCTTGCCTAAGCGGATAAACAAACAAGCGAAAGGCTGCCTTCGCCACTTGCGTGTGGGGGAGACAGCCTTTCGTAAGGTTTCGGCACGGGGCCTTGAATTTTACTCCTGTTTCTTTTCCTCAACGATGGCATCGATGACGGCTACGGCCGTGATGTTGATGATGTCGCGTACGGAACATTCGAAGTCGGTGAAGTGAATCGGTTTGTTCAATCCCATTTGGATGGGGCCGAGCACTTCGCCGTCCTCAACCATGGCCTTAATCATCTTGTAGGATGCATTGGCGCTGGTCAGGTTGGGGAATATCAGGGTGTTGACATCCATGCCCTTCAGTCTGGTGAAAGGATATTTCTCGTCGCGAAGTTCGCGGTCGAGGGCAAAGTTGACCTGCATTTCGCCGTCGATGGCCAAATCGGGGCATTCCCGCTGCAGTTCTTCCACCACTTCGTGCACCATGGCCGGGCTTCCCGTGGCGTCGGTACCGAAGTTGGAGTAGGAAAGCATGGCGATGACCGGCGTACGGTTGAAGAAGCGTACGGTCGAAGCCGAAAGTTTGGCAATATCGATAAGTGCCTCTTTGTTCGGATGGCGGTTGATAAGGGTGTCGGCTACGAAATAGATGCCTTTTTTGGAACTGATGAGATGCATCGTTCCGAAATGCTTGTATTCCTTGCGTGTGCCGATAACTTCCTTTGCCACCTTGATGGTGTTGGAGTATTTGGTGTAAAGGCCGGTGATGAATGCGTCGGCGTCGCCTGTTTCCACCATCATCATGCCGAAGTAGTTGCGTTCATACATCTTGTCGATGGCTTCCTGAAGGGTGTAGCCTTCGCGCTGTTTCTTCCGGGCCAGAATTTCGGCGTAACGGTAGCGTTTTTCAGCCTGGTCGTCGTTGCGGAGGTTGAGCACTTCCACTCCCTCGAGATTGAGCTCCATTTCTTCAGCCATTTTCCGGATTTGCACGTCGTTGCCCAGAAGAATGGGGTGGCAGATGCCTTCTTCGTGGGCGCGGATGGCGGCCTGCAGCATGTTGGGGTGCGTGCCTTCGGCGAAGACCACGCGCTTGGGATTCAGGCGTGCAGTGTCATAGAGGTTTTGTGTGAACTTGGTTTCCTGTCCCATGAGTTCGCGCAGGTGCTGGCGGTAGGCCTTCCAGTCGGTAATCTGCTTCCGTGCCACGCCGCTTTTCATGGCAGCCTTGGCCACGGCCATGGACACTTCGGTAATGAGGCGCGGGTCAACGGGCTTCGGGATGAAGTAGTCAGGACCGAACGTGAAATTGCGCACGTGGTAGGCACGGTTGACGATGTCGGGCACCGGGCGGCGGGCCAGGTCGGCAATGGCGCGGGCGGCAGCCTGCTTCATTTCCTCGTTGATGGCGGTGGCTGCGGTGTCGAGTGCGCCGCGGAAGATGTAGGGGAAACCGATGACGTTGTTGATTTGGTTGGGGTAGTCCGTGCGGCCCGTACTCATGAGCACGTCAGGGCGTGCGGCTTTGGCATCTTCATAAGAAATTTCGGGCACGGGGTTGGCCAGTGCGAAAATGATGGGCTTTTCGGCCATGGAGCGTACCATGTCCTGCGTGAGGACATTGCCTTTGGAGAGGCCGACAAAGACGTCGGCACCCTTGATGGCATCGGCGAGGGTGTGAACGTCGGTGCGGCTGGTGGCAAATTCGGCTTTTTGCTCGTTGAGGTCGGTACGTTCGGTGGTGATGGCGCCCTTGGAGTCGAGCATGACGATGTTCTCACGGCGCAGGCCGAAGGAACAGTAGAGGCGTGTGCAGGAGATGGCGGCAGCTCCGGCACCGTTGACCACGAGCTTGACGTCTTCGATGCGTTTTCCTGCCACTTCCAGGGCGTTGAGCAGTCCGGCAGCCGAGATGATGGCTGTGCCGTGCTGGTCGTCGTGCATCACGGGGATATCGAGTTCTTCTTTCAGGCGGCGTTCGATTTCGAAGCATTCGGGCGCCTTGATGTCTTCCAAGTTGATGCCTCCGAAGGTCGGTGCAATAGCCTTGACCGCCTGGATGAATTTTTCAGGGTCTTTTTCGTCGACTTCAATGTCGAAGGCATCAACGCCGGCATAAATTTTGAAGAGCAGGCTTTTACCTTCCATCACGGGTTTACCGCTGACGGCACCAATGTCGCCCAGTCCGAGTACGGCCGTACCGTTGGAGATGACGGCTACCAGGTTGCCTTTGTTGGTGTAGCGGTAGGCATCCTGTGGATTCTTCTGGATTTCCAGACAGGGCTCGGCCACGCCGGGCGAATAGGCCAGCGAAAGGTCGGTCTGTGTGCGGTATGGCTTGGTGGGGACAACTTCAATTTTTCCCGGCTTGCCTTGTTCGTGATAGAGCAGGGCTGCTTCTTTTGTAATCTTTACCATAGTGACAGTAAACAATATGTGTTGTTATTCTTCAGATATCAGCTTATCATCGTATTTCCGGATGCAAAGATAGTGATTTATGCACAATGATGTTTGCGTGTTTTGTCCTTTTTTCTTCGGTTGCGGCTGTTGCCGGCCGGCTGTGGAGAATTGTGGAGTGTCGGGGCTGTGCGGAACGGTTGCAGACTGTTTTTTCTGCCCTGCATTTTTATGAAAATTTAAGTTGTCGGCCCTTCTATTCCCCTCGGTGGAAGGACTGTTCCGGATTTCGGCGCTGCGGTCGTAGCTACAGTTTTTCCGAAAGTAGGCTTAGTTTTTTCTGTCGGCGGAACAAAAATGGCTTTTTCCTGACGAAAAAAGCGGGAAGATGAGCGCATTGTCTCGTCTTCCCGCTTTTGCATTGCAAATATAATAAGGAATGCAGAAAAATCCAAATTCCCGTTAAGAATCTTTCACATGAGGAACCGCTGGATTGCCGGTCGTTGGGATGAGAAAGCAAGGGGAGAAAAAAGCGGGTGTCGTTCCGCTTGTCCGGACTTCTTGAGGCAGGCCGGACTGCGTTGGCGGGTGGGCCGACCTTCTGTCAGTTCTTGCTTCCGGTTCTTTTGGCTGGCGAAGTCTCAGAACCGATATGTCATCGTAAGACCGATATTGCGGAATCCGTGGTCCACGAGGCCCGAATGGTCGCCCAGGGCAATGGCTACCATGGGGCGGTAGTCAAGTCCTACGCTCAGAGGGATGTCCTTTAGGGTAAATCCGAATCCAAGCGTGCCAACCGGGCCGAGCATAACGCCGTTGTAGCCGTCGTCGTGCTTGCCGTAATCGACGAAGCCGATGCCGGCTCCCACGCCGCCCCAGAATTTCCAGGTACCGAATCTGGGTGTCCAGTCGCTCCATTGTCTGATGTTCCAGTTGTAGACGCCTTGTGCGAGAAAACCTTTGTCAAGGTCGAAGATACCGGCTGTGACGTCCAGAAAGTTTTTCTGGTTGAAATGATACTGGTATTCAAGGTCAAGAGTGGAACCTCCCATGTGGAAACCGATGGCATGGGGAGTGCTTTGGGCACTTGCCAGCAGAGCGCCGGCTGCAAAAATGAGAGTGAGCAGATGTTTCTTCATGATGTGTTGGTTTTAATTGTTTGTCGTTCTTGTTCTGTGCAGGCAGGAAATGCGGTGGCGGTGACGGTTTCGGCCGCACGGTTGCGGCTGTGCCTGTGCCGGCGATGTCCTGCCTTTCGACAAATGTACGGATAATATTTGGATACATTTGTCTTTTTAACAAGCATTAAAGTTGGGCCAGGCGCCTTTTTTGTTTGGTGGCGAGGAGAATTGCCGGTACAAGGGCGAAGGGCTGGCGGTAGGGATTTACAAGCGAATCTGGTAATCCTGTGTCCTTCCGTTTTTCGTTTTCATTTACTTTTTGTATTTTTGCTCCTGACCCGGCTATTGCCGCATATCACGGCTGTTTCCGGATGTTATATATCGGAATATTGAAAAACATACAAACGTGAAACGAACGCTCCAATCGTCCAGAATCTTCCGGGAGGAAGCCCGGACGCGCATCATCGAATTGGCGAAGAAGGAATTTATTTCGAAAGGCATCCGCCAGGTGAAAATGGATGATTTTGCGCATGCTTTGTCCATGTCGAAGCGCACGCTCTATCAGATTTTCGCCGACAAGGAGTCGTTGTTGCTGGCCTGCATTCAGGAAAGGCACAGTTATTTCAAGGCGTTGGCGGAGAAAAAGCAGCAGGAAACGGACAATGTGCTCGAAATCATTGTGCACGACAGTTATGTCCGCATGCAATGGCTTCGGGAAGTGTCGCCGCTCTTCTTTGTCGAAATCGGCCGCTACCCAAGGGTGATGGAATATATGACGGGAGAGCGCAACCGATATGTTGACCATGCAGTGGGATTTCTGCAGGGCGGTGTGGAGCAAGGGGTGTTTCGCAAGGATGTGGATTTCCGCCTGGTCATGTCTTTGCTGCTGGTACAGATGAACCGGGCCATAGCAGAGCATTTTTATGAAGTGTTTTCGCCGGCAGAAGTGTTCCGCCATCAGGTAGTTTTCTTTTTCAGAGGTTGCACAACGGCGAAAGGTATGGCCCAGATGGATGCCCTGATTGAGGAAATGGACCGCCAGCTGTTTCCGGAACTGAGCCCGTCGAAGCCCTGATGCGGGCGTGTTCGTGCCCGGCATCTGGCGTGTCAGCCATCCGTCGCCTTTGCTAAAAAAAGTCTGTAACCCCGTTTCTCTTCTCTTTTCTTTGTACCTTTGCGGGAGTGAACGAACCGATACTTTCCATGAGAGCGCTGTCAACGGGCTATGGTCCGCGCAGGCAGCGCCGCATTGTCGCCCGCGGACTGACGGCCACACTGGCTGCCGGCACCTTTACCGCGCTCATTGGTACCAACGGAGCCGGAAAAAGTACGCTGTTGCGCACACTGGCCGGTTTGCAGCCGGCGCTGGAAGGCGAGGTGAGTTGGTGCGGGAAGCCGCTGGCGGCCTATTCGCGGCGCGCGCTTTCGCGTATGCTGGCTGTCGTGCTGACCGACCGCAATG
>ERZ791743.42-NODE-42-length-134660-cov-102.466587_pt1 | contig 134660 bp, 119 predicted proteins | sample MGYA00509952_ERZ791743 | MGnify/ENA primary metagenome ERZ791743 (study PRJEB30046, sample SAMN00792040) | human gut metagenome | study: EMG produced TPA metagenomics assembly of the A metagenome-wide association study of gut microbiota in type 2...
AAATCTACTCATTCCCAACTGTTTACGTTCCAACCTCTCTTATTCTCCTTTGGCTACTTTAGAGCTTTATGTTATTATTAGCAAAACGATGAGTTATTTTCTTTAACACAATATGGTAGAAATGTTAATGGAATTTCACATAACTCTGCAAGGTGATTTTTGGTGGTGTAGGAAAAATGTAGTACCTTTGCACCTGTAATCAAGAACATTATTAATCACTAAAAAAACTAGAAAATTATGAAGAAAGAAACTTGGAAACAGATTTTTCAGATTGTACTCACAATCTTGACGGCGCTCGGCACTACCCTCGGAGTAACGAGCTGCATGGGATAAAAAAATGAGTTAAAGAATTATAAACATTTATTCATATCAGCCGACATCGGATTTTATTCACTAACTTTGCATCAGATATATACATTAGAATTCTTTACAAACAATAAAATGGAGAATAAAATAACGACAATGGAGCGGGGAATGCAGCGACGCACCGAACTGCTCCTGGGAAAGGATAATCTTGAGAAAATTCAGAAGGCAAGAGTGCTCATCTTCGGTATCGGAGGAGTAGGATCATGGTGCGCAGAAGGACTCCTGAGAAGCGGCGTGAGAAACATCACAATCGTAGACAGCGACAGGGTATGCGTAACCAACTGCAACCGCCAGCTGATGGCTACAAGCCGAACCTTAGGCGAAGTGAAGGTAGAGGCGCTGCGCAACCGACTGCTCGAAATCAACCCCGATGCTAACATCACAGCCTATCAGAAAATATATCAGGCAGAAACTGCCGATGAATTCCACATGGAGCAATACGACTTCATCATCGATGCCATCGACTCGCTCAAGGATAAGGCTGACCTCATTCTGCGTGCCACTGCCCTGCCTAAGGAAATCACCTTTATATCTTCTATGGGAGCTGCCCTGCGCACCGACCCCTTCAAGGTAAGAAAATCTGAATTCTGGAAGGTGGATGGAGACCCGCTGGCAAGAGCACTGCGAAAGAAATTCAAGAAGAACAAAACCTTCCCACGACGAAAATTCCAGTGCGTATACAGTGAAGAAAAACCGATGCAGAACCAGGGGGTGAACAAAGCCTGCGGCACGGGCGGATGCCTATGTCCGAAAGCCAAACTCATTAGCGGAGAGAGGGGTACCGATACTGCCGTATATGATGCTCCGGGCGACCAGCAACTGGTAGAACACGAATGGTGCTCTACTAAGGCACAGATCAACGGTTCGCTCTGTCACATCACCGCAACCTTCGGAATGGCTATCGCAGGAATGGTCATCAACCACATCATTGAATAACTGTTTTCTTTACAACAGTCACTTGAAAAGAAACTTACAAAACATACGAAAAAGGCGAGGCGCTTTCACAAGCTCCCCGCCTTTATTAATTATTCAAGTTTCGCAAAGTTCAGAAGTTTCTCGGGAGTAGTCTTATCGGCATTCGCCTCTATTCGTCTCTTCATATCTTCAAAGAATAAAAGTTAAATCCGATAAATCTTGTTAAACAAATTCTATCTTACCTCTTATGTTTATACCTTTGCACGCAAATTTATAATCACAAAGGACATTTTCATGTCCCAAAAAGGATAATATTTAATTTAAATAAGAGAAGAAAAATGAAAGAAAAAGCAGAAAGTTCAGTAGCCTGCAATCATCACAAAGTAGGCTTTCTGGGATTGCTCGTTACATTAGGCATTGTATTCGGAGACATCGGAACATCACCTCTCTATGTGATGAAGGCTATCCTGCATACGGGCGAAAGCATCAGCGAAAGCACCATCCTGGGTGCACTGTCATGCATCATCTGGACACTCACCCTCCAAACCACCATCAAATATGTATGCGTGGCGCTACGTGCCGACAACAATGGCGAGGGAGGCATCCTCGCCCTCTATGCCTTGCTGCGCCGACTCAAGAGCAAGTGGATTTACCTACTGGCCATCATTGGCGCAAGCACCCTGCTGGCAGACGGAATCATCACCCCTGCCATCACCGTGACCACAGCCATCGAAGGACTCGAAAGCATCAGTCCCAACCTGCCAGTCATCCCCATCACCCTGGGCATCATCACCATCATCTTCTTCGTGCAGCGGTTTGGCACAGAGAGTATTGGCAAATCATTTGGCGTATTTATGCTGCTATGGTTCCTGCTGCTGGGCGTGATGGGAGCTTTCAGCATCACGTCTTACCCATTGATACTGAAGGCTTTCAACCCCTATTATGCTGCCATGCTGCTGGCAAAATCGCCTGAATGGTTTCTGATTCTGGGTGCCGTCTTTCTCTGTACTACCGGTGCTGAGGCTCTCTATTCCGACCTGGGACATTGCGGCAGAAAGAACATCGCCATCAGCTGGGGCTTCGTAAAGACCATGCTCATTCTCAACTATCTGGGACAGGGAGCATGGGTGCTGAATCATGCTGATACGGCACTGGCAGCGAATCCGTTCTTTGCCATCATGCCGCAGAGCATGCTCTTCTTCGCCATCATCATGGCCACGGGTGCGGCAATCGTTGCGAGCCAGGCACTCATCAGCGGAACCTTCTCCATATTGAGCGAAGCCATGAACCTGCACTTCTGGCCGCGCATGCGAATCAAGCATCCTACCCATGTTAAGGGGCAGCTCTATATCCCGATGATCAACCTCGCCATGTATATCGGCGTGGTTCTCATCATCCTGCTCTTCCGCGACTCCTCGCACATGGAGGCAGCCTACGGACTCGCCATCACCATCACCATGCTGATGACTACCCTGCTGCTCGGTTTCTACCTGCACAGCAAGGGAGTGGCACGGATTTTCACGATGCTGTTTATGGGCGCATACTGCATCATCGAAGCCATCTTCCTGACTGCCAATCTGTCAAAGTTTCTTGCAGGTGGATGGTGTACGATGCTCATTGGAGGAATCCTGTTCCTGATGATGTACGTGTGGGTGAAAGCCATGAAGATACGACGCCATTATATCAGCACCAAACCGCTGGATGATTATTATCAGATTATCTCCGACATCAAGGCCGACGAGAGCATCCCTAAGTACGCTTCCAACCTGGTTTATGTGAACCACGCCAACAAGGAAGGTGCCGTAGATGACAAGTTGCTCTACTCCATCATCAACAAGCAACCGAAACGTGCTGACCATTACTGGCTTATCAACATGGAGTTTGTTGACACTCCTGACACGCTGGAGTACAACTGCGAGACCCTGATTCCCGACACCCTCTACAGCGTAACCATGCACATTGGTTTCCGCATAGAGCCTAGGGTGAGTCTCTATCTGCGACAAGTAGTGGAAGATCTGGTAGCAGACGGAAAGGTAGATTTGCAAAGCACCTATCCTTCGCTGCGCAAATACGGAATTCCGGGCGATTTCCGATTCATCATCATTCACCGCGTATATTACCCGGAGAGTTCAGATAATCGCCAACAGAACCTGCTGATGAGTATCTACGCTCTTATCAGCAAGATAGGTATTGACGAGCCTAAGGCATTGGGCCTCGACACTTCCATGGTAGTGGTAGAAAGAGTGCCGCTCATCATCAACCATCCGGTCATTAAGGACAAGGTCATTAAGGTTATTAAGGATTCTGAAACATCACAAAGCAGACAATAAGCAAAAAGGCGAGGCGCTTTCACAAGCTCCCCGCCTTTAACCTATTAGCTAGAAGATTATAGCTAACAACTAACACAAAACCTTATAACTATTTTCAAATCTTAATCGTTATTTGAACCTATGAACGAACATGTTTTTTTTAATTAGAGGATAGTCTTAACAGCCTCCAGCATGCCCTTCTCCTGAATAAGGTCAAGATCTTTCTTAACCAACTCGGTAAGGCCAGGAACTGTCTTGTTCAAATCCTCGTGCCAGATATAGTCGAAGCCCAATACGCCCTCAGCTACCTTCTGGGTATCGCCGGTAGCCCAAAGCTCGGTGAGCTTGTCCATAATCTTCTGGTCATCGTTTGGCTGGATAGGAGCACCATCCTCGCGAACACCACCCTTATAGTAAGTGATGATAGCAGCGAGACCGAATACCAAACCCTGTGGCAACTCGCCCTTACGCTCAAGATAAATCTTGACACCAGGCAGGTCGCGAGTCTCAAACTTAGGGAATGAGTTGAGCATGATGCTGGTTACCTGATGATCTACGAATGGATTCTCGAAACGCTCCAATACGTCAGAAGCGAACTTCTGCAGCTCATCCATAGGGAGGTTCAGAGTCTGCATCAACTCCTCAAACTGTACCTTGTGGATGTACTTGCCCAATACCGGGTGCTCGCAGGCATCGCGAACAATGTTTACACCACTGAGGTATGTAACAGGGCTCAATACGGTGTGAGGACCATTCAGCAGGGTAACCTTACGCTCGTGGTATGGCTTCTCATTATCTGTGATAAGCACGTGGAGACCTGCCTTATGAGCTGGGAACTCCTCCTGCATCTGCTCTACTGTCATATTTTCTGCCTTCTCGATAACCCAGAGGTGGAAGCTTTCTGCCTTAACTACGAGGTTGTCCTTGTAGCAAATCTTCTGCTGGATCTCCTTGATGGTATCGCGTGGGAAACCAGGAACGATGCGGTCTACCAATGTAGCGCAAACGTAGCAGTGGTTGGTGAACCACTCCTTGAAGCCCTCGTAATCAGCACCCATATCGCCCTTCCAGAGCTCGATATACTGATAGATGCACTCCTTGAGGTGGTGACCGTTGAGGAAGATCAGCTCACATGGCATCAGGATCATACCCTTGGTTGGGTCGCCCTCGAAGAACTTGTAGCGGTGGAACAAGAGCTGAACCAACTTGCCTGGATAAGAAGCTGCAGGAGCATCTGTAAACTTGCAAGAGTCATCGAATGCGATACCAGCCTCTGTAGTGTTAGAGATGATGAAACGCATCTCTGGCTGCTCAGCCAAAGCCATGAATGCCTGGTTCTGAGAATATGGATTCAGTGCACGGCTGATAACGTCGATACGCTCCAATGTGTTGATAGCCTGGCCGTTTTCCTTACCCTGAAGGTTTACGTGATAGAGGCAGTCCTGACCGTTCAGCCAGTCAACCATACCACCAGCCAATGGCTGAACTACAACGACAGAACCGTTGAAGTCGGTCTTCTTGTTCATATTCCATACAATCCAATCTACGAATGCACGGAGGAAGTTACCTTCACCAAACTGAATGATTTTCTCTGGAGCGACGCTCTTAGGAGCAGTGCGCTTGTTTAATGCTTTTAGCTCTTTCATGATTTGTTTATTTTGTCTTTATTATTTTACTTTCCGTTTTAAATTCCAATCTATTCATCAGATTGTTTTTTTTCTGAGTGCAAAGGTAGTAAATATTTCGTTTGATTGTTCCAAAAACAGCGAAAAACTTCACGCAAACCTTTACGCTCCACTCCGGTTCTATACCTTATTATATATAGAACTGCGCAGGCACAAAATAAAGAAGTAGGGATTTTCCCCCACCCCTTTAGGGGAAATCCCGACCGTGGAAGCAAAAAACATCGTATCTTTGCACCAGAAAAAAAACATGAAGTATAACAATTTAAAGATATACGATTATGAAACGAATGATAATAGCTCTGGTAGCCATGTTCATGATGACATTCACTACCGCTTCAGCAATGAGTTATGAGCAGGCAAGACAGCAGGCTCTCTTCCTGACAGACAAGATGGCTTACGAGCTCAATCTTACGGAAGACCAGTATGAGGCAGCTTACGAGGTGAACCTCGACTACCTGATGAGTGTAGATACATACGATGACCTATATGGTGCTTACTGGCGCCAGCGCAATATGGATTTGAGCTATATCCTGCTCGACTGGCAGTATAGAACATATCTCAATGCCACCTATTTCTACCGTCCGCTCTACTGGAATGCGGGCTACTGGCACTTCGGCATCTACGCCCGCTATCCGCGCCGCGACTATTTCTACTTCGGTCGCCCTCACTTCTACGTATCTTACCGTGGAGGTCATAGCTGGCGAGTAAACGGAAACAGAAGCTGGTATCACGGAAGAAGATTTGGCGGCCCTCACCCTGGTGGATATCCTAGAGTAGGTATGAGAGACGGATTCAACCGTGGTGATTACGGCAGAGGAAGATCTTTCGGAAATCTGAACCGCGAGAACAGACCTCAGATGAACCCAAACCGTGGTTTCGGTAATGCAAGCCGCCCTAACAACAACGCTGGCTTCGGAAACAGCAACCGCCCTCAGAACGGAGGCTTCGGAAATAACAACGGAGGCTTCGGCAACAGCAGCAACCGGGGCTTCGGCAATAGCAGCAACCGGGGCTTCGGCAATAGCAACAGCCGCCCTAACCGCGGTTTCGGCAGCAGCAACAGCAGCACCAGCAACAACCGCGGGTTCGGAAACAGCAGCCGTCAGAGCAACAGCAGCTTCGGAACCGGAAGAAGTAATATCTTCGGGGGCAACCGCAGCAGCATGAGCCGTTCATTCAGCAGCGGGTCTGGCAACCGTGGCGGCGGATTCACCCCTCGCTCTTCTACACCAAGCAAGAACAATGGCGGTGGAAGCTTCGGACACAGAAGATAAGAAAAGAGAAAGAGTTAAAATTTCAAGTTTATAAAGACAGAGAGTTAATAAAAATCAAGACCTCAAGTAAGAGAGTAAGAAAATCAAGACCTCAAGTAAGAGAGTAAGAAAAATCAAGTACAAAAAATGGGAATTTGCATCGGTTCATACCATTCGCAAATTCCCATTATTATTTTATCAACTTTCTGTAAAAGAATTACTCCAATCCGAAGAGCGATTTCAAACCGCCATCTACGCCCGAGAATCCCATGAAGGCGAGGCTGAGGAGCGCTGCAGTTACCATGACGATAGCTACGCCCTGCATGCCCTTAGGAATACGGACCAAAGCCTGCTGCTCGCGAATGCCGGCAAAGACAATGAGAGCCAGGGCAAAGCCGAGAGCTGTAGAGAAGGCATAAACCACACTCTCCAAGAGATTGTAGTCCTTCTGGATAACCAGGATGGCTACACCCAGCACGGCACAGTTGGTAGTAATCAGAGGCAGGAAGATGCCGAGCGCCTGATAAAGTGCAGGAGAAACCTTCTTCAGGATAATCTCTACCATCTGAACCAAGGCTGCAATCACGAGGATGAATGCCAGGGTCTGGAGATATTGCAATCCGAACGGATCGAGTACATACTTCTGAACACACCAGGTAATGATGGTTGCCAGGGTCAAGACAAAAGCGATGGCACCACCCATACCGATGGCTGTATCAACTTTCTTCGATACGCCCAGGAATGGACAGATACCGAGAAACTGCGACAAGACGATGTTGTTGACGAATATCGCAGAGATAAATATCAATAAATATTCCATAATTTCTATTTTATTTCATTGATTTGAAGCGATGCCTACGCTTACTTCTTTACCTTATTAAATATAGCAATAATATATCCCAAGGTGAGGAAAGCTCCAGGAGGCAGGATGAACATCAGAATGTTGGTAGTCTCCGGCAACAGAGTGATACCGAATACACTACCTGCACCGAGTATCTCGCGGGCACTACCCAGGATGGTCAAACCGAGGGTGAAACCCAAACCGCAACCAATGCCATCGAAGAGGCTGGCAATAGGTGAATTCTTGGCAGCAAAGCTCTCTGCTCTACCCAGGATGATACAGTTTACTACAATCAGCGGAATATAAATACCCAGCGCCTGATTGATGCTGTCGGGAGCATAAGCGCTCATCAACATCTGAAGGATGGTTACGAAGGCTGCAATCACTACGATGAAAACAGGGATGCGAACCATATCCGGGGTAATCTTCTTGATACAGGAAATAACAAAGTTGGTACAAATCAGCACCGCCATGGTAGCCAATCCCATAGAGAGACCGTTGATGGCGCTGGTTGTTGTAGCCAAAGTAGGACACATACCGAGAAGCAACACGAAGGTTGGATTCTCCTTGATGAGTCCGTTCATCAAAATCTTAACATTACTCATATCGGTTTACCCTTTCTTTTCGTTATGTTCAACTTTAGATGCACCACTCTCTGCATCTGCTTTCTGAGATGCACCGCTCTCGCCGTCTACATCCTTCTTGGCATAAACGGCATAAGCCTGATTGATAGCCTTGAGGAAGGCGCGGCTGGTAATGGTAGAAGCGGTAATGGCATCTACTGCATTGCCACTCTTATCGTCCTTAGATACGTGGAGGTCGCCATCCTTTGGAGTCTTACCGATGATGCTACCCTTTCCGTCCTTCTGGAACCAGGTAGCAGCCTTGGCGCCCAAACCTGGAGTCTCTGAAGCCTGAAGCACGGTATAACCCATAATCTTGCCCTCGGTATCGAAACCTACGAGCACCTTCAGATCGCCACCGAAACCACCGGTAGTACTCTCTACGGCAGCACCCAGCTGCTTGCCGCTCTTGTCTGAGCACTTGTGGATGGTGAAAGAGAATTCCTTACCGCCAAACTCCTGCTTTACCTCTTCCGGTTCAGCCACCTGGAGATCTTCTGTGCCCATCACGCTCTTGATGCCGGCAGCCAGACTCTGTGCTGCCTTCTCGGCGATAGGACCGGAAGTAAGATGATTGATATATGCAAGCACAGCACCTACGATGAGCGCTACGCCAACAAGCACCAATACCATGTTCTTTAATGATGATTCTAATTTCTGCATGTCTCTGTCCTCCTTATTTCTTAGCTGGCTTCTCACCGAAGCGCTTTGGTTTAACGTATGTGTTAATAAGAGGTGTGAACGCATTCATGATGAGAATGGCGAACGACATACCTTCAGGATAGCTACCCCAGTTACGGATGATGACGGTCAGCAGACCGATGCATACACCATAGATAAGCATGCCCTTGTGGGTCATCGGAGAGGTTACATAATCAGTAGCCATAAAGATGGCACCGAGCATCAGACCACCACTGAAGATGACAGCCAGAGGATTGGCATAAACAGGATTAGCCAAATGCATCAAACCACTGAAAACGAATACGGTAGCGATGATGCTGACTGGAATATGCCAGGTAATGACCTTCTTCCAGAGCATATAAACCAGACCGAGCAAGAGCGCGAATGCACAAACCTCACCGGTAGTACCGGCACCGAAGGTATCGCCAGTAGCACCGAAGAGCAGGCTCATCGCATCAGGCAACTGGTTGAGAACAGAAGCATCGCCCGTCTTGATGGCTGTCTTCATGATAGCCAGCGGAGTAGCACCGGTTGTAGCATCAGTATAGCTGAGCATCTGTCCGGCTATAGGCCATGAAGTCATCTGGGCAGGGAAGCTGACGAGCAGAAAGCAACGGCCTACCAAAGCGGGATTGAAAGGATTGTTACCCAAACCGCCGAAGCTCATCTTACCTACACCGATGGCAAACAGGGCACCGATGATGATGATCCAGAGAGGAAGGTTACTTGGCAAGTTCATGCCGAGCAAGAGACCGGTAATGATGGCAGAACCATCAAGCAAGCTGGTCTCCTCCTTCAGGAGATATTTTGTAATTGCCCACTCAAAGAAGACGCAGGCTGCCACAGAGGTAAGCAGTACGACTGCTGAACCCAAGCCGAAGAAATAGAAAGAAGCGAGGATGGCAGGCACGAGAGCGATAATCACTCCGTACATGTTCTTCTCTACGCTCTCATTTCCATGAGCGTGTGGCGATAATGAAACGATTAATTTTCCCATTTTATCTTTTAAATTCTTTCTTAAATGAAATTCATTCTTGACGTGAACGCTTACTTCTTGGCGTTGCGAGCTCTGATAATGCCCATTACCGCACCCTTACCATTGATAATATTATCGAGGATAGGACGATGTGAAGGACAGGTGAACTGGCATGAACCGCAGGCGATGCAGGATGTTACCTCCTCTGCCTCCAGGCGCTCATAATCCTTCACTACGCTCAGGGTAGCGAGCAAGTATGGCTCCAGGCCCATTGGACAGGCATCCACACACTTGGCACAGCGGATACATGGCTGAGCCTTCTTGCGGTGAGCATCGGCATCAGTCAATACGGTGATGGAGTTGGTACCCTTGGTTACAGGCACATCGAGACTGATTACAGCCTTACCCATCATCGGACCACCAGCCAACACCTTGTTGTCGCCCTCAGGCAAACCGCCACAGTTCTCAATCATCTGAGAGAATGGGGTTCCCATACGCACGAGGAAGTTGCCTGGGTTCTTCACCTGCTTACCGGTAACGGTAGTATAGCGCTCGAAGAGAGGTTTATTCTTCATAACTGCCTGATAAACAGCGAAGGCAGTACCTACATTCTGAACAATTGCTCCAACGTTGACAGGGATAGCTGGAGGAGCAGGAACCTGACGGCGGATAACCGCATCTACCAACTGCTTTTCACCACCCTGAGGATACTTCTTGGCAAGAGGAACAATCTCAATACGAGAATCATTGGCTGTCTTTTCCTCGAAGAGCTTGATGGCAGCAGGCTTGTTGTCCTCGATACCAATGTAGCCCTTCTCTACCTTAGCCGCCTTCATCAGAAGGTTCAAGCCAACGAGAATCTCATCGGCATGCTCCATCATCAGACGATAATCGGCTGTGATATAAGGCTCACACTCTACACCGTTGATAATCACGCACTCTGCCTTGGCTCCTGGAGGAGGACAAAGCTTGATGAAGGTTGGGAAACCGGCACCACCCATACCAGTGACACCTGCTACCTTGATGCGGTTTACGATTTCCTCTGGAGTAAGTTCGGTATGAGCCTCCAGCGTCTCGAGTTTATCAGAGCGGTCGATACTCTCCTCCCACTCATCGCCTTCTACATTAATAATGATGCAAGGCTTGCGATAACCGGTAGCATCAATAGATGTATCTACCTTGAACACAGTTCCTGATACGGAACTGTAAATAGGAGCACTCACAAAGCCACCAGCCTCAGCGATGAGTGTACCCACCTTCACCTTGTCGCCCTTGGCAACTACAGGCTTGGCAGGAGCACCGATGTGCTGACCAAGTGGGAAAATAGCCTGCTTAGGGAGAGGAGCTACCTGAGTAGCCATCTCGGCAGTAATCTTATTCTCTTCTGGGTGAACTCCACCAATTCTAAAAGTTCTCAAATTCATGATTTAATCCTCCTTTTTTTCTTCTGAAACCTCAGCCTTAGGAGCAGCTACTGGAGCCTCTGCCTTTGGTGCAGCCTCTGCAGCTGGCTTTGTCTTCTTAACTGGGAAATTAACTTTTACGAGAGCACCGGTTGGGCATTCGTCAACACACTTGGTACACATGCGGCACTTATTGAAGTCAACATAAGCCACATTGTTTTCGATGGTGATAGCATCAAACTTGCAGACTTTCTGACACTTACCGCATCCGATGCAAGCAACGCTACAAGCCTTCTTAGCAACAGCACCCTTGTCGTGGTTTACGCACTGAACGTAAACTCTACGGCCCTTAGGACCCTTCTTGCGGAGCTCGATGATATGACGTGGACAAGCGTTGGCGCAAGCACCACAACCCGTACACTTCTCTTCATCAACCTCAGGAATGCCAGTTTCAGGATTGATAGAGATTGCGCCAAACTGGCAGGCAGCCACGCAATCGCCACAACCCAGACAGCCGAACCCGCAGCCTGTTTCGCCAGCGCCACATGAATTCATAGCTGCACAAGTGTGCAAACCATCATACTCGGCAATGCGAGGACGATTCTCGCAAGTACCATTACAACGAACCACAGCCACCTTTGGCTCGGTATTGGCTACTGCCATACCTAAAAGGTCGGCTACCTTGCCCATCACGTCGGCACCACCTACCGGACACATCAGTCCATCGATAGAACCGGCATCAGCACCCTTCACCAGAGCTGCAGCCATACCGGAACATCCGGCAAAACCGCAACCACCACAGTTGGCACCTGGCAAAATCTCTCCTACCTGGCCCAAGCGAGGGTCTTCTTCGACGGCAAACTTCTTAGATACTCCGAAGAGAACCAGCGCTGCAATCAGCGCGATTGCTCCGAGAACCAAGACAGCAATCAAAATAAAATTCATAATTTTTTGTGTTTTGTTTTGTTATTTTCTTTGTTTTAAAATAAAAGCTCATCGCTGAAGCCACAGAAGCACATCACGTACCCTATGATTCTATAGAGAAGCTCAGTTTGTTTTTAAGTTTGTTTCTGAATAAGTAGAGCACCACGTAGTATGGAATGAGAATGCCCAATGCCGAGAGCGCTGCGGCTCCCTCTGAATGAGTAGCTTTCAGTACACCCACCAAAGCGATCACCATCAGTATCAGCGGCAAGAGATAGCCATAGAAACTGGCTCTGAAGCCTACAGCCGAATCTGCAGTCACCACCACGCTATCGCCTTTGTGGTAGAGAGACGCCTCAGAGGTAGAAACCTCAATCATCTTCTCTTTCGATTCAGATGCAGTACAATGAGCAGCCACCTTGCAAGCGCTGCAGGCTGACGACTGTACAATGCGAATGCACACACAACCTTCTTCTACGCTTTCTACGATGCCAGAATGTTTTATCTTGTTATTCATTTGTAATGTTGAGATTGCATTTTTGCAATTCAAGTGCAAAGATACTACATTATTTAGAAATGGCAAACAAAATCGAAAAGAAAATATAAAAAAAGAAGCGTAAACGTTATCTATACCCTGGAATCAGGCAGTTTGAGAACAAATTAAAAGCAAAAATGCTTTTTTTTAGCAACTTCTTTTGGTGATATCAATTTTTTATGTATCTTTGCATTGATTATTAAAGAATTGATATGGAAACATTAGAGCAAACAATCATGCAAGTAGAGCGCTTTATCAGAAAAGTGGCTCAAAAGTTCCCAGCGCCAGAATCTGACGACGAGACTTCTCAAATGACCGACATCCACGTAAGGGTTTCGCAAGACAGTGGCGAACTCCTGGCCTTTGACGACGATGACAACGAGATTACCCGCTGCGTTGTTGAGCAATGGATAGAAAACAAGGATGAAGACTTCTACGACGAGGTAGCAAAGCTGCTTCGCGATGTATTGCGCAAACAGGCTGATATCATAGATCATCTCGGCATCCTCAAGCCATACAGCTTTGTGCTAGAAGATGACGATAAAGAGCATATTGGCGAGCTCTATCTTGCTGACGATGATACGATCATTGTAGGTGGTGACTTGATGGAGAATCTGGACAACGATCTGGATAACTTCCTGAACGACCTGCTGAAAGAATAAAAAAAACAGGATGAAAGGACTACCCGCTCCCCCATCCCAACAAAATAAAAAACCGTTGTACTCTCTCCTATCGAGTACAACGGTTTTTCTGTTTTTAACGGTCTTTCCGTTTATATCATCTAACCAATCTAAAAAGAAATTTTCTTTTTCTTACCTTTACTTTCGTTTCCTACACGGTCGAGAGCAGTTACTACATACACATATTTCTTGCCACTCACATAAGGGATGCGATAGAAATTATCATAAGTTACTGCCTGGAGTGCAGAAACATCATTGAGATTTACCTTAGCTCCTTTCTCAAAACGGTAGATAGCAAAACGGTTCACCTGATCGCCCCACTTTTTCTTGCTAGCCTTAGGAGCCTTCCATACCAGCAGCGGACCTTTCTCGGTCCACATCAGCTTGACACCCTTTACCCCCTTTGGTGCCTTATTATCAAGGAAAGGCATAGAGGGTGGCAATGCTGGATACTTCCAATAATTGTTGCGGAGTGTATGTCCGATATTACCTACATTATCGGCAGCAGTCTGCGCATACCAGAGCACAGTGCCCTTCACATTGCGCATCTGCTGATGCAAGCGGTGTTTGGCAGGCAACTGATGACTGCGCGGATTGACTGGGTCAGCAAACTTGGCTGTACGCTCTATATCTTCACCTATATATAATGGGCGGTTGCCAGCATGCTTATTCCACCAGGTTATGAGCGTTTTGTAATCGGCAGCACGATTGCCTATCTCCCAATAAATCTGAGGCACACAATAGTCTATCCAACCATTATTCACCCAAAGCAATACATCTGCATAAAGATCATCATAATTCTGGAGGCCGAAAGTTTCTGAACCATTAGGATCGGTACGCTTGTTGCGGTAGATGCCGAATGGAGAAACACCAAACTTGACCCAAGGCTTAACAGCATGAATGGATTCGCTGAGCTGCTTTACAAACCGGCTCACGTTATCACGGCGCCAATCACCTATGTTTCGCATGCCACGAGACTGCTGGCGGAAGAGCTGCTGATCAGGAATCTGACGTCCGGCCTCTGGATATGGATAGAAATAATCATCGATATGGAAACCATCAACGTCATATCGGCTTACTATATCTACAGCCACCTCGCAAATATAGTCGGCTGCAGCCTGTAATCCTGGGTTCAGCAACATCAGCCTGCCATACTGAAAACAGAGATCAGGACGCCTCTTCACGATATTCTTCGGCGAAACCTGCTCATAGGAAGTTACGCTATGCTTGGCACGATAAGGATTAATCCAGGCATGAAGCTCCATGCCACGATTATGACACTGCTCTATCATCCACTGCAACGGATCCCAATAAGGAGAAGGAGCCTTTCCCTGCACCCCCGTAAGAAACTTGCTCCAAGGCTCTAAATCACTCTTATACAAAGCATCACACTCGGCACGAACCTGAAAGATTATCGCATTCACGCCATCCTTCTGCAGTTCATCAAGCTGTCTGGTAAGCATCGTCTGGATCTGCTGCGTACTCTTGCCCAGATACTGTCCGTTAACACACTGTATCCAGGCTCCACGAAACTCTCGTTTGTTCTGAGCCATCATTGTTGCCGACGACATCAGCATCATTGCAACAACGAGCATCAAAATCGCTTTCAGTCTTTTCATCTGTTATCTGTTATTTATCAATTTCATTTTTTCCTTTTCATTCTACAGTTTGTTCTTCATCCCTCAGCTTCGGGAGTGAAATATGGTATCTTACAGCCAGCAATCGGATGGCGCAAACCACACAGAAAGCTACAATTACCGTAATATAGAGGCTCACACCCAGATAGCTCAATCCCCAATAAGCCAAACCACCGGCGACACAAGCCATCGCATAAATCTCCTTTCGGAAGATGACCGGCTCTTCATTAAGAAGTACATCGCGGATAACACCGCCTGCAGCACCCGTGATACAGCCCATGATGATGGCTACCCAAAAAGAGAAACCACATTCGAGCGACTTCTGGATGCCCGCAATATTGAAAAGCGCCAAGCCCAAGGTATCAAACAGAAACCAGGTATTGTCAAGACGCTTAAGATAGCGGTGGCAAGCAATCACTACCAACTGCGCAAACAGCGTACAAATCAGGTAGATAGGACTCAACATCCAAAACGGACGCACACCAAGCATCACATCTCGTATGGTTCCACCACCTATGGCTACAGCCACACCACAAACAAAACCGCCCAGCCAATCATAGTGCTTACTTGCTGCCAGGCGAATGCCCGAAAGGGCAAAAGCAAATGTACCGATGAATTCTATCACGCTATGAAGCGTGAGCACGAATTCAGGATCGCCATGTATCATCATTTTCTCGTATCAGTTAGTTGCTCTAAATATCAATTCCTAATTATCTATATATCTATTCTAAATCACTAATTCTTGAATCTTTCTCCCCAACAGGTAACCATCCAGTTGTAGAGGCGCTCCTCGGAAGGCGAATGCTGCGCATGCCAGAAGCGGGCATCCTTCAGTTCGTCTGGCAGATACTGCTGCTCGGTGAAATGTCCAGGATAATCGTGAGGATACTTATATCCGTCATGATAGCCCAAATCTTTCATCAGTTTGGTAGGAGCATTGCGGATGTGCAGCGGAACAGGCAGATTACCCGTTTGACGTACAGTAGCCAGCGCATCATTAATGCCCAGATAAGCACTGTTGCTCTTCGGACTCGTGGCAAGATACACCACAGCCTCAGCAAGGGCGATACGCGCTTCGGGCCACCCTATCTTCATCACCATATCGAAGGCTGCATTGGCAAGCAGGAGTGCATTCGGATTGGCAAGTCCCACATCCTCAGAGGCACTGATTACAACCCTACGGGCTATAAACTGCGGGTCTTCTCCTCCTTCTATCATCCTCGCCATCCAATAGAGCGCAGCATCGGGATCGCTTCCGCGAATACTCTTGATAAAGGCTGAGATAATATCGTAATGCATCTCACCCTGTTTATCGTAAGCCAGTGGATTCTGTTGCAACTGCTCTTCTACCATCTTGTCGGTAATCACAATCTCTGAAGATCCGGCAGATTCTACCACCAGTTCCAGAATATTGAGCAGTTTGCGGGCATCTCCACCACTATATCGCAGCAGCGCGCCCGTCTCTTCCAGCTTAATATTCTTCTCTCTGAGTTCTACATCCTGCGTAATGGCACGATGCAGAAGCCCTTCAAGATCAGCCTTTTCGAGCGGTTTGAGCACATAAAGCTGACATCTGGACAACAGCGGCCGAATCACCTCGAATGAAGGATTCTCGGTGGTAGCACCTATCAGCGTAACAATACCCTTCTCTACCGCACCCAAAAGCGAATCCTGCTGACTCTTGGAGAAACGGTGAATCTCATCAATAAACAATATAGGAGAAGCCGAATTAAAGAATCTACCACTTTTTGCTCTTTCTATCACCTCGCGGACATCCTTTACGCCACTGGTCACCGCAGAGAGGGTGAAGAACGGCACCTTGATGGTTTGTGCCACGATTTGAGCAAGGGTAGTCTTGCCCACTCCAGGGGGTCCCCAGAGGATAAAAGAGGATATGCGCCCTGCGTCAATCATCTTGCGCAGCACGGCCCCCTCACCTACCAAATGCTGCTGTCCTACATAGTCAGCAAGCGTGTGAGGTCTCATTCTTTCAGCTAACGGTTCACTCATAGTACGTGCAAAGGTAATGAAAAAAATCGAATTCCAAATAAAAAAGTGACCAAAAACACAAAAAAACAGCAAGAAAATTTGGATATATAAAAAGAAGTACTTACTTTTGCACACACAAACACAATTGAAGATGAATAAAGATAAAATATTAACACTGAAGAATGTTACTAAAAGTAGCATTTGGGAATTGCAGGAGAACGATGTGTTCCGTCTTTGGGAAGCAGTAGAAAAGGATGCTGACCTCAAGGATTTCCAGAACAAGTATATCGCAGTTATCCGCAGCGCATTCGAAATGGAACCAGTGACGGTAGACCGTCCTGAAGTGATTGACAAGCTGATGGCACGCGGCTTCAAGATTGGCACTTTCCGCATCAACGACAAGAAGGAAAAGTATGCCATCAAAAAGCGCCCTATCATGCGTGTTACTGATCTTACTTACGAAAATGTAAGTCACATCACCGCCAATAAGCTCATCGAACTCTTGGAGCGCAACTTTGGTGGTGGCTGGGAGAGTCTGCCTCAGAGCATCCAGGACATCATCGAAAGTAATTTCGACATCAGCACAACTACTCTTCCTGCTGACCGCCTGAAAAAGCCGGGTGGTCTTTACGAGAAGAAACTCGCCGATGACTACGAAGTGCTCGTGGTACCAAAAGGTTCTTGGGTAGAAGCAATCTTTGCCAAGGAGAAGCCAAAGGTAGAAAAGGTTCGCATGAGATTCGATGATGAGAATGATTTGAAACGCAACGACGACCTGCTCGACCCAGACGAGGATGAAGACGAGGATGCACCAGAAATCGAGGATCACTACAACGATCCAGATGAGGATGACGATGCATTCGATGACGACAAGCTTACTGAGGAAAGCTACCGTACTACCTTCGAAGACCCGGAGAACCTCGGTCTTGACGATGCAGAAGATGTAGCCGACGATGATTATTAATTCAGTTTATACATTATTATAATATAAAGAGAAATGAACGCATTAATTGGATTTGTTGCATTGATCGCTGTGGGCCTCGTAGGTTGGGCGATTGCAGAATTTAAGTACAAGGCTTTCACTTTCACCCGTTCAGAAAAGGACATCGAGGAAGAGAAAGAGCTTGAAGAGCAGAAACGCGCAGAGGGTTTCAAGGAGATGAACATCCGCGACATCATGCGCAAAAACTCAACCAATGGTTATAACGCCGTAGGTTAGTATTATGTTAATTTACCTATGCTTATGATACAGTATATCATCATAGCAATCATATTGGCGGCATGCATCACGTATGCCGCCATTTGTATCTACCGCTCCATCAAACAAGCACGAGAGTGTAAAAACTATCAATGTTCAGGTTGCCCATTCGTTGAGAAATGCCAAAAGAATAAAAAGAAAGAGGCTACTCAGCGGAAAGAACAAGAGCAGTTCTCATAAAAAAGCTGCTAAAACTACTTTTACTGTCATGCAGCGAGGAAACCAGACAAAAATTAAAGCATTTCAGAACCCGTTCATTATGAGCAAGATACAAAGAAAGTGATTGTTTTAATTAAAAAAGTTGCATAAAAATTTGGTAGAACCAATAAAAAGTAGTACCTTTGCACTCGCAAATCAGAAATGATTGTTCTACACAAGGTGTCTTAACCGAGCGGTTAGGTAACGGTCTGCAAAACCGTGTAGAGCGGTTCGACTCCGCTAGACACCTCATAAAAAGGAAGTTCTTCAATAAGGACTTCCTTTTTTCATATCTACTCTCCCCCATTTTCATTCCTCATTTCTAGGTATTCATCAAAACCCCCATTTTTAGGTATTGCACAATTATAAAAATCTTCGTACCTTTGCAACCGTAAATGATAAACATCAGAACTGAGGTTATCCTACGAGTAGGAATTGCCCCTTGCCAAAAGCAATTCTGGTGAACGTTTGAAACTTTTAGATAATTGAGACAAAGATAGAAATTAAAATCTTGTTCGCTAATAGAAATAATTCATAATGTTTTTGTATAATATGAAAAGGGGTGCTTGTGAAAGTACCCCTTTTATGTATAGGTTTACTACATGGCGATGCATTTTGTTCTATGTCACGACGCACAGACTTCTACATCGCCATGTAATTTCAAAGATATCGGGAGTTTTAAAAAAGCCTGTTACTATTTGATTTTAGCACCAAATGACTTGACAAACTTAATCTTCTTGCCTTTTGCGATGATTGGCTTCTTCCATTCACCACCCAAAATACGGATAACAGCCTTCTTGCCTACAGGAACCGCATCTACAGCCTTCTGCAAATCCATGAAATTGCCTCGACCTTCTGCAGAGACTACATAATCATAATGGCAGACATGAGACTTCAGCGCTGGCACCTGCTCTGCTACTGCATCAGCAAGCGCACCGGCAACCACACGTGCACCATATACATTATAATGGGTATTATCTTTCTTACCCTTAGGAACCTGCGGATTCTCGCCAGGCATAAACCACATATGTAATTTGCGGCTGCCTTCAATACCCATGCCCGTTTCTATATCGTGGGTAATCTTGGTAGCATCAACAAACGGAACATTCAGCTGCTTTGCTACATTGCGGGGAGCTATCACATAAGCTCCGTGGGTGTCGATAAGCGTATCACTATTAATCTGTTCCTTTCCATCATATACTTTATTGCGAAGCTTCTCGTCATCATCATTCTTCAATTCTGCAGAATAATAGCAGCGACGAACCACCGCATTGAATAATACAGGAATGCCACCCTTGGCACGGGTCTCATTTACATATCTGGCAAGGTTTGCATCAAAAGTAGATCCCGGATCAGTATGACGGTCAGGCATTGACTTCTCATCGTTATGCCCAAACTGGATAAACACATAATCACCTGGCTTTATACTATCCAAAACCTTTTTCCATCTTCCTTCATTGATAAAGCTCAAAGAAGAACGACCATTAACAGCATGATTATCAACAATCACCTTGTCATCAAAAAAGCCTTGCAATACCATCCCCCATCCTCGCTCCGGATTATTTCTAAAACCGCCTTTCTCGGCAGCGGTAGAATCACCTATTACAAAAATCGTTGTTGTCTTTGTGCTGGATGTCATCAGCAACGCCAGTATGAATACACATAAAATAGCTTTTATTTTTTTCATTTGTCTGTAGTTTTTAGAATTTACTAAAATTATAGTTAGGCATACACGCTAACACATAAAAAGCTCTCGCCCTGCCGCACTGCATATTCACATATACAAGCACGAGAGGACGAGAAAGAGAGTATTATTTATTTACTTTGGCTATCAATTCCTCGGCAGTAACCAAGGTTTGTTCGCCAGTTTCCATATTCTTAAGCGTAACCTTGCCCTGAGCCATCTCATTCTCACCTGCAAGCACAACAAACGGAATGTTCTTGGCATTGGCATAGCTCATCTGCTTCTTCATCTTCGCCTTATCAGGGAAGATTTCGGTACGGATACCGGCTGCACGAGCTGCACTTACTATAGGCAGGCAGTAAGCTGTCTCCTTTTCACCGAAGTTGATAAACAGTACCTGAGTAGCATTTACTGCCTCCTTCGGATAAAGGTCGAGCGCACCTAACACATCATAAATACGGTCAGCACCAAAACTGATACCAACACCGCTCAAACCTGGCAAACCGAAAATGCCGGTAAGGTTGTCGTAACGACCACCACCTGTAATACTTCCCATTGGAGTATCAAGCGCCTTCACCTCGAAGATTGCACCCGTATAATAGTTCAAGCCACGAGCCAGGGTGAGATCCAGTTCTATCTCGTTGTTCAAGCCAAGAGTCTTCAAGGTATCGAGGATAAACTTGGTTTCCTCTACACCCTTCAAACCAACTTCTGAACCTTCGAGAACCTTCGCTATCACTTCAAGTTTCTCATCATTAGTTCCTGACAATGAGATGATTGGCTGCAACTTTTCAATAGCATCTTCAGAAATGCCGTCATTGCGCAACTCTTCGTTTACATTGTCAAGTCCGATTTTATCAAGCTTATCGATGGCCACTGTGATATCTACAATCTTCTCAGCCTCGCCGATAACCTCTGCAATACCGGTAAGAATCTTGCGGTTATTAATCTTGATGCATACACGAACACCAAACTTGGTAAACACGGTATCAACAATCTGCATCAACTCGACCTCGTTCAGGAGAGAATCAGAGCCAACCACATCAGCATCACACTGATAGAACTCACGGTAACGTCCTTTCTGAGGGCGGTCTGCACGCCATACTGGCTGAATCTGATAACGTTTGAAAGGCATCTGCAACTCCTCGCGGTGCTGCACTACGTAACGTGCGAAAGGAACGGTCAAGTCATAACGAAGACCCTTCTCACAAAGTTTCGCTGCTAATTTGAGTGATCCGAGAGAATGAATATCCTCATCGCTCACCTTATTCATATAGTCGCCTGAATTCAATATCTTAAAAAGCAGTTTATCACCCTCTTCACCATACTTGCCCATCAAAGTCTGAAGGGTTTCCATGGCAGGGGTTTCAATCTGCTGGAATCCATAAAGAGCATACACTTCCTTGATGGTGTTGAAGATGTAGTTGCGTTTCGCCATCTCAACAGGACCAAAATCTCTCGTGCCCTTTGGTATACTTGGTTTCTGAGCCATTTATTAATGTTTAATATGAATGTTAAATGTTTAATGTCTAGCGCCATGTAAACCACTCAAAGTAAACATTAAACACTAAACATTAAACACTATATAATTTACTTGCGTACAATAGTCTGAGCACGGTCTGGACCGATAGAAATGATACCGATCTTAGTCTCAAGGAACTCTTCTACGAAAGCAATATAATCCTTGAACTCCTGTGGGAACTGATCTTCAGATGTGAACTTAGTCATATCTGTCTTCCAGCCCTTGAACTCCTTGTAAACAGGTTCTACATCATCGATTTCGTATGGGAAATCTGTTGTAACAGAACCATCCTTCAACTTATATGCCACGCATGCCTTGATGGTATCGAAGCCATCGAGCACGTCGCTCTTCATCATGATAAGCTCGGTAACACCATTCACCATGACAGAATACTTGAGCTGTACAAGATCGCACCAGCCACAACGACGCTCACGACCGGTAACAGCACCATACTCATGACCGAGGTCACGGATTTTGGCACCAGTCTCATCGAAAAGCTCTGTAGGGAATGGACCTGCACCAACACGTGTACAGTAAGCCTTCATGATACCATAAACATTGCCGATGCGGTTAGGGCCGACACCCAAACCTATGCAGGCACCTGCACAGATAGTATTAGAAGAAGTAACGAATGGATAAGAACCGAAATCAACATCGAGCATAGTACCCTGAGCACCCTCGCAGAGGATATCCTTGCCAGAACGGAGCACCTTATTGATTTCTACCTCGCTATCAATAAGTTTAAACTGCTTCAAGTATTCGATGCCCTCCATCCAGGTCTTCTCAACCTCTGTGATATCGAAGTCGGTATAACCGAGACTTGCGATGGTTTTGAGATGAGCAGCCTTGTGAGCAGCATACTTCTCCTCGAAATTGTCAAGGATATCGCCTACGCGAAGACCGGTACGGCTAACCTTGTCAGTATAAGTAGGACCGATACCCTTACCAGTAGTACCTACCTTGTTCTTTCCCTTAGAAGCCTCGATAGCAGCATCGAGTACACGGTGAGTAGGCATGATGAGATGTGCCTTCTTAGAGATGTAAAGACGGCTCTTCAAATCATGACCGCTCTTCTCAAGATCCTTAGCCTCACCCATAAAGAGGTCTGGAGCCAAAACCACACCATTGCCGATGATGTTCACCTTACCACCCTGGAAAATACCAGAAGGGATAGAGCGAAGCACATACTTCTCGCCCTCAAACTCCAATGTATGTCCAGCATTAGGACCACCCTGGAAACGAGCAATGACATCATACTTAGGGGTCAACACGTCAACCACCTTACCTTTACCTTCATCGCCCCACTGCAAACCCAGCAGGACATCTACTTTACCTGTGTTCATTTTTTATCTTTTTATCTTGATACTTATTCTTTTTTGCGTTTGCGAGTCATCTTGCTTTGACAGCCGCTGCATACGCCATAGATGTAAAGAGCATAAGCATCTTTACGAAAGCGCTGCATTCTGATATCCTTCACAGCAGCCGTAACCTGCGGTGCTACAATTTCGGTTACCTTGCCACAAATCGTGCAAACCTGATGCACATGATTGTCCTCGCTATAACTGGCCTCATACTTGGTGCCGTCTGCCAGACTGTGCTTTACCACAAGCCTCAGTTCCAGGAACAGATGCAATGTGTTATAAAGCGTAGCCCTGCTAACGCGAAAATTCTTTTTCAGTAGCTCTCTGCCCAAATCTTCTATCGAGAAATGCTCTCCCATAGAATAAATGGTGTCGAGGATAGTGGAACGCTCCGGAGTGCGCCGGTGATGATTGCTCTCCATATAATTGTCCAAAACCTCATGAGCTTTTGCTAAAATTTCTTCACTCATAATCCTTGTTAGTTACATAAAACGCACAAAGATACTCATTATCTACGACATAGAACAATATTTAATTTTAAAAAATCTAAATTCGCCTCAATTCCTCATAGATACGCTGAACCGGAAGCCCCATCACATTAAAATAACTCCCCTTCAACCCCGTACAACCTATGTAGCCAATCCATTCCTGAATACCATAGGCGCCAGCTTTGTCAAACGGCTGATAATGATTTATATAATAACTGATTTCATCATCAGAAAGCGGTTTGAACGTCACTTCTGTTGTTACTGAAAAGGAACGCTGCTTATGCTGGGTAGTAAGACAAACACCTGTAACTACATGATGTGTCTTTCCGCTCAACATCTTCAGCATTCGTCTGGCATCTTCTGTATCACGAGGCTTCCCGAGAATGACTCCCTTTCCTTCCTGGTCATTCTGTTCGCCAGCTGTTGGCGCAATCACAACCGTATCTGCTGTAAGAATCAAAGTTTCTGACTCGTCCAACTCTTCAACACTATTATTTCCGTTCAAAAGCGGACGATAAGCCTCAGCCTTTTTCTTGCAGATGAATTCTGCAACCTGATAAGCATCGAGGTCAGCAGGATAACTTTCATCAATACCACTAATCACCTTCACCTCAAAAGGAATATCCAAACCTGCCAGAAGTTCCTTGCGACGAGGCGAATTACTCGCCAAAATGATCTTATAATTCATCTATTTTAAACCTTATTACTTTGAACTTTATGATTAAAATTCAGTTGCAAACTTTCTACTATAAACTATCAACTTTCAACTATTAACTAAATTCTACCAGCCAAACGCCTTAGCATCTGAAAGCCATAAACCCTTGGCTCTCAGTACCTGTTCTACGACATCACGTCCCACACCATCACCTCCGTTACAAGCCGAGATATAAGTAGAAATTTCTTTAATATCGGAGCATGCATCTGCTGGGCAACATGGACATCCGCAACGACGCATAATCTCATAATCAGGAATATCATCACCTACATATATTATTTCCTCATCTGTAATTGAATATTTCTGCTTGAACTCCTCATAAGTCTTTATCTTTACAGAACACCCCATGAAGATATCCTCTACACCAAGATTTTCATAGCGTACCTGTATGGCATGAGAATTACCGCCTGTCAGAATTACGATACGAACACCTTTCTTCTGAGCCAGCTGAATGGCATAGCCATCTTTGATATTAACAGTACGCAAAGGTTCGCCGGCACTGGAAAGCGTGATGGTCTGTCTTGACAGCACTCCATCAACATCAAAGATGATTGCTTTTATCTTATTTAAATCGTAATTTATCATATTTATTTCTGTTTTTAGAACTTAAATTCCTAACTGCAAACTTAAACCGACAACAGTTTTATCTTTTGAACTTGAATATGCTTTTGCTCATTATTTCATAAATCTGCTGTAGTTCTGGCTGTTTTTCAAGAAGTTGCATTTGTTTCTCCATTACGTTCCGATCATCACGAATAGCCGGTCCTGTCTGCACTTCAGCTGCCGAATGCGAAGAAGCCTTGTCCATAGTTTCCATAACCAGAGGACGGAGAACACTGCCAGGAATGTGATGCTTTTCGAGAATCTGCTGACCTATAGCTACGCAATGATTCGCAAAATTACAAGCAAAAACAGCTGACAGGTGCAGATACTTACGATTATCAGAATCCAATTCATAGACACTACGAGAAATCTGTTCTGCCAACCTCTTCAGGAAAGAAGTTTCGAAAGCACCACATCCCTCAATGAAAATAGGAATATTTTCGAATGCAACCTTTTTATCTTTCGTAAATGTCTGCATCGGATAAAATACGCCATAATGACGGGCATAATCTTTGAAAACATCCATCGGCATGGAACCAGCTGTATGAACAAACATCTTATCTTCTCTTCCTTTGCACAGTTCAGGAATAAGCATTTCAAGCGCATCATCCTTCACTGAAACGATGTACAAATCTGCATCACAGACCACCTTACTCATCTCATTGACAGGCTCACAATTCACCTTCTCAGCCAATAGAGAGGCCGACTCCCTAGTTCTACTGAAAACTTGCACAATCTGATGTTCTGATTGCGATATTTCGAGCGCAAGATTGGTAGCAAGATTACCTGCCCCAATAAACACTATTTTCATACGTAATTTTGTTTAAAGTTCTACTTTTTATGCAAAAATACTAAAAAATAACGATAGAGAAGCCCTTTTTCTTGCTTTTTTATGATAAATTTATTATTTTTGCCTTCGTGAGAAAATATGAAGTAGAAATATATGGTAAACTGGAAGAAATGCCGCATTTATTGGAAGGCGACTTTTTTCATAGCTTGGAGCTTTTTCAGATTCTTGAAAAAACACCCGGCATAACCCCTTTTATGGCTGTCGCCACACAGGAGAACAAGGTGGTAGGACAAATGCTCGTCATCCTCTATCACCGAAAATCTTTATTTCCACCTTATTTATATACGCACGCGCACGCGTATGGAGAGGGATTTTATGCACCCGATGCTGAACAGAATGCTATTTTCCCATTGTTACTCCGCAGCATAACTATCCACTTACACAAACGACTCTGCTTTTACATCGAGTTCTCCCGAATGAGCAAAAAGATGCTGGGTTACCGGGAATTCAGAAAGCTGGGCTATGTACCTATTGCCTGGCAAGAGATACATAACTCCCTACACAGCAAACTTCCCCAAGAGCGACTCTCAGACAAACAAATTGCTATGATTGAAAAAATGAAGAAAAAGGGAATAAGTTGTAGAGAGGCAACTTCACCCGAAGACATCCATCGTTATCACCAGTTGCTCAAAAATTATTATCGGCTGAAAATTCGCCGTTTTGTTCCTGACGAAACATTCTTTCAGAAACTGAGTACAAGTAGTAATGCCAGAAACGTCATCATCACCTATAAGGGTAAAGTGATTGGCGGCTATACCTGCATCTACAACCAAGGCAATGCCTTTCTTTGGTTTTCTGCATTCAAGAGAAAGACTTACATCCATCTGCATCCGGACACAATGACCATCTGGCAAGCACTCTCTGATGCACAGGAGCAGGATGCCCAACACCTCCACTTTATGGACGCAGGACTTCCGCTTAAGAATAATCTCTACCGTGAATTCATTCTCGGTTTCGGAGGCAAACCTGTTACCAAGTTTCGCTGGTTCCGCTTCTATCCAAAAGTTATAAACCTGCTCCTCCACTGGCTATACAAGGATTAAGGAAAAGAGGTTCCGTGAGCCTATATAAAGCATCTCCGAAACCTCTTTCTCTTTTTTAAGCGTAATTACACATACGCTCAAAAAGTACATTTTGTATATTAAAGCCAACGCCTCTACTCTTTCAAAGCACGGTCAAGCTGCTCCAAGCCGCGCTCTGTACAGAATCCACGAATCAGGCACAAAATATAATTGTCGTATATCTCCTGCATCGAATGAACACGATAGAGCTGATGGTGCATGATTTCCTCCATCATTACATGTCCGATGTCCATAACAACATTGAAGTCTACATCCTTACGGAAAAGCCCCTCCTTGACACCAGCCTCAAAGAAACGTACACTCTCCTCCCGTTCATGAGCATGATTTTCCTGGAAGAATTTCACAACACGAGGCATCTTATGAACCTCCTCATAAAAAAGAACGCCCACCATCCCATTACGCTCCATCTGCAATTTATAGACATAGCTGATAATATCTATCACATTCTTCGCTTGGGTCTTGGCGAAATTATCTAACTTCGAACGATTTTCTTCTAGCTGACGCATCATACCAGCAAGCAACAATTCTTCTTTGTCACCGAAAATCTCGTACACAGTTCTCTTAGACACATGAAGTCCCTGTGAGATTTCATCCATCTTGACAGCTTTTACCCCACGCTTATAGAATTCAGGCATCGCATAAGAGATGATTCTGTCTTTCAGTTCTTGTCTATATTGATTGATTTCTGCCATTTTACTTGTTTGAAGACTATTTTTGTGCAAAGATACAAAAAAATCAAAAAACCATTCTTTTTTACTAAGTTTTTTTGTACCTTTGCACAAACTTTTAAATTTCGTGTGCAAAATCCACGAATATGAAAGAAGAATAAACTTTAAACCAATATATTGTTATGGTAAAAATTACAAAAGAGGCGGCTTTAAGTTATCACGAGACTGGCCGTCCTGGCAAGATTGAGGTTAAGCCAACAAAACCTTATCACACACAAACGGATCTGAGCCTTGCTTATTCTCCTGGCGTGGCATTCCCATGTCTTGAGATCCAGCAGAACCCAGACGATGCATACAAGTATACTGACAAGGGTAACCTGGTTGCTGTTATCAGTAATGGTACAGCAGTGCTCGGACTTGGCGATATCGGTGCCATGAGCGGAAAGCCTGTGATGGAAGGTAAGGGATTGCTTTTCAAGATTTACGGTGGTGTGGATGTCTTCGATATTGAAATCGATGAAAAAGACCCAGAAAAGTTCTGTGAAACCGTAGAAAAAATCGCTCCTACATTTGGTGGAATCAACTTGGAGGACATCAAGGCACCTCAATGTTTCTACATCGAGGAACGCCTGAAAAAAACACTCGATATCCCTGTAATGCACGATGACCAGCATGGTACTGCTATCATCTCTGCAGCAGGTTTGAAGAACGCTCTTGAGGTAGCTGGCAAGAACATTGCCGATGTAAAGATTGTCGTAAATGGTGCTGGTGCAGCTGCTATCAGCTGTACAAAACTCTACGTAGCACTCGGTGCACAGGTAAAGAACATCGTAATGCTCGACTCTAAGGGTGTCATTACCAGCGACCGCGAAAATCTGACAGAGCAGAAAAAGCTCTTTGCAACAGACCGCCGCGATGTCCATACACTCGAAGAGGCTGTGAAAGGCGCCGATGTATTCGTAGGACTCAGCAAGGGTAACGTGCTCTCCAAGGATATGATTCGCTCTATGGCAGACAACCCTATCGTTTTCGCTCTTGCCAATCCAGTACCTGAGATCAGCTACGAGGACGCTATGGACAGCCGCCCTGACGTATTGATGTCAACTGGCCGTTCAGATTATCCTAACCAGATTAACAATGTAATCGGTTTCCCATACATCTTCCGTGGTGCACTCGATGTTCACGCCCGTGCTATCAACGAAGAAATGAAGATGGCTGCTGTTCATGCAATTGCCGATTTGGCTAAGCAGCCGGTTCCTGATGTAGTAAACGATGTTTACCACGTTAACGACCTTACATTCGGTCCTAAATACTTCATTCCAAAACCTGTAGATCCACGTTTGATTACAGAAGTTTCTGCTGCCGTAGCTAAGGCTGCAATGGAAAGTGGTGTGGCTCGCACCCCTATCACAGACTGGGAGAAGTACAAGCAGGATTTGCGCCAGCTGCTTGGTCAGGAGACCAAACTGACCCGCAAGCTCCACGATACAGCGCGCCTTCACCCACAGCGTGTAGTATTCGCTGAAGGTGGCAACCCAACTATGCTGAAGGCTGCGGTCCAGGCAAAGCAAGAGGGTATCTGCCAGCCAATCCTGTTGGGTAACCCAGACCGCTTGAACCGTGTTGCTAGCCGTTTGAAACTTGACCTTTCAGATATTGAGATTGTAGATATGCGTGCCGATAACGAACAGGGCCGCCGTGCTAAGTTTGCCAAGCATCTGGCAGAGAAGCGTGCTCGCGAGGGCTACAGCTTCGAGGAAGCTTATGATAAAATGTACGAGCGCAACTACTTCGGTATGTCTATGGTAGAACAGGGTGATGCTGACGCATTCATTACTGGTCTTTACACAAAGTACAGCAATACTATTAAGGTGGCAAAAGATGTAATTGGAATCCGTGAGCCATATAAGACTTTCGGTACCATGCATATCCTTAACACCCAGAAGGGTATTTATTATATCGCAGATACGCTCATCAACCGCCACCCAGACGAAGATGTGCTGATCGATGTTGCCAAGCTGTCTGCAGGTACAGTGAAGTTCTTCAACGAAGAGCCGGTTATGGCCATGTTAAGCTACTCTAACTTCGGTACAGACAATATTGGCTCACCTGTAAAGGTAAAGAAAGCCGTTGCTGAGATGCAGAAGGAGTTCCCAGAACTCGCTATCGATGGTGAGATGCAGGTAAACTATGCACTCAACAAGGATCTGCGCGACGAGAAGTACCCATTCTCCCGCCTCAAGGGCAAAGACGTCAACACTTTGGTGTTCCCTAACTTGAGTAGCGCCAATGGTGCATACAAACTTCTCCAGGGTTTGAATCCTGAAGCAGAGATTATCGGCCCTATCCAGATGGGATTGAACAAGCCTATCCACTTCACTGACTCAGAAAGTAGTGTACAGGATATCGTAAACATCACAGCAGTAGCTGTCATTGATGCTTACGTAGAGAAAATCAAGAAGCAGAAGTAATCACTTCTTTTTCCTGATTCAAACAAACAGAATAAGATAATAGTATTTTCCATAAACAGGTTGGCACTTTTGCGCCAACCTGTTTTTATTTTCTCTACTTCACTACCCGTCTCGAAAGTTCGTCTCTTTATACTTTTGAAGATATCTAAACAAAAACAAAAAATCAACAGAATTGCAATCGATTACGCAGCCTCCCTTATTAAAATAAGTTAATTAATGTCTTTGTGCGCCCACACAATAGAATCACAACAAAAATAATCAAATAAATATTTGGTGATTTGAAAAATATCGTGTACCTTTGCAACCAGTTATCCTGAAAACAATCTTTTTACCTTAATGGAAACTAATACCTATTGAAGATTTGGAGCGGTAGCCTGTGAAGGTCATCGCTTTTTTTCTTTTTATACACCTTCTTCATCAAATAGCATATAACATATATTGTCCCCAAGAAGAAAGTATACAATTAAAAGGTAATATCACTTGAGTCGGAAGACTTGCTGACTGCAGTGAGCAGACCTGCTGACTAGGCTCAGCAGAGCTGCTGACACTAGTCATAACTTTAACGAAGGTATCTTCTTGAACCAGAGAAGTCGTATCCTTGAACCTAAGGAGACATCTCCTTGAACCAGAGAAGACATATCATTGAGCCTAAGGAAGTATATCATTGAACCAGAGGAGACATATCATTGAACCTAAGGAAGTATATTATTGAACCCAATAAAGAACATTATACTATTCACGAGTCCCTTATCTGGCAGCAAATAATCGGTATTCTTATAAAAAACAGGCTTTTCTGTTAAATCTTTCTAAAAAGCAATCTTTATTTCCCCAACATTTTGTTCATATCAAAGATAATTTGTAATTTTGCACCCCGAATGCTCATGGATTGGGCAAATGTTACAGAAAAGTTTAGTTCGAAGGGGCTCAAAGAAGATCCGGCACAATGCAGGACGCCTCCCGAAGAAACCCGTTTATATAATTAATTTAATGTACGCAATTGTAGAAATTAACGGTCAGCAGTTCAAGGCTGAGGAGGGCAAGAAGCTCTTCGTACATCACATCAAGGATGTTGAGGCAGGTCAGACTGTTGAGTTCGACAAGGTTTTGCTCGTTGACAAAGACGGCTCAATCACTGTCGGTGCACCAGCTGTAGAGGGTGCAAAAGTAGTAGTAGAAGTAGTGAACCCACTCGTAAAGGGTGACAAGGTAATCGTCTTCAAGATGAAGCGCCGCAAGGACTATCGCAAGAAGAACGGTCATCGTGCTCAGTTCACTGAAGTATCAATCAAATCTGTAATCGCTTAAAATTAGGAGGAATTAGAAAATGGCACATAAGAAAGGTGTTGGTAGTTCTAAGAACGGCCGTGAATCAGCTTCACAAAGATTAGGCGTTAAGATCTGGGGTGGTCAGAGCATCATCGCAGGTAACATCATCGTTCGCCAGCGTGGTAACAAGCACTTCCCAGGTGAGAATGTAGCTCAGGGTAAGGATGATACATTGTATGCTTTGGCAGATGGTATCGTTTACTTCCACAAGGGCCGCAAGGACAAGAGTACAGTTTCTGTTCTCTCTCCAGAGGTTTACGCTGAGAAGACCAAAAAAGCTGACGCTTAATTTTTAAAGTTTTAGAAAAAACTATTCCAAACAAACAACATAGAAGCCTGCTCATACCTAGAGCAGGCTTTCTTCGTTTATATAAGTTTTTAGGCACGGATTACACCCCCTCTAAGCTCCTTAACCCTGTAAAACCACAAAAAAACTTTAATTCTACCCTTCCCTGTAAAAAAGTCAGCAATTTTTTACGCTATCACAAATATTTTTTGTACTTTTGCCTACAAAATAGTAAATTATTTAATTAAAAGACATTTTATGCTTACACTTAAACTTATCAGTGAGGAAACTGAACGTGTAGTTAAGGGTCTCGAAAAGAAGCATTTTCCAAATGCTCGTGAGGCCGTAGAGAAAGTTTTGGAGTACGACAAGATTCGTCGTGAAGCTCAGCAGAAGTTGGATAACAACAAGCAGCAGGCTAACCAGTTTGCTAAGCAGATTGGTGCCCTTATGAAGGAAGGTAAGAAAGAGGAAGCTGAGAGCGCAAAGGCTCAGGTAGCTATGCTCAAGGCAGACGCTAAGGCTCTTGAAGAGATCATGGAGAAAGCACAGAACGATATGACCAACCAGTTGCTCGAAATTCCTAACATCCCTTGCGAGCAGGTTCCTGAAGGTAAGGACGCAGCCGACAACGTTGTTGTGAAAGAAGGCGGCGAAAAGCCAAACCTCGGCGAGGACGCTCTCTGCCATTGGGATCTCTTGAAGAAATACAATCTTGTAGACTTCGACCTCGGCGTTAAGATTACTGGCGCAGGTTTCCCTGTATATATCGGCAAGATGGCTCGCTTCCAGCGTGCGCTTGAGGCATTCTTCCTCGATGAGGCTCGCAAGAGCGGATATCTGGAGATTCAGCCTCCTTACGTAGTAAACGAGGACTCTGGTCGTGGTACCGGTCAGTTGCCAGACAAGGAAGGTCAGATGTATCATGCTAATCTGGATAATCTCTTCCTCATCCCTACTGCTGAGGTTCCTGTAACCAACATTTTCCGCGATGTTATTCTCGATGAGAAAGATCTCCCTATCAAGCGTTGTGCTTACTCAGCTTGTTTCCGTCGTGAAGCAGGTAGCTATGGTAAGGACGTTCGCGGTTTGAACCGCCTGCACCAGTTCGACAAGGTAGAGATTGTTCGCATCGATAAGCCAGGTCACTCTTACGAGAGTTTGAATGAGATGCTCGACCATGTTGAAGGTCTTTTGAAGAAGTTGGAATTGCCATACCATATCCTCCGTCTCTGCGGTGGTGATATGAGCTTCACCTCTTCTATCTGCTACGACTTCGAGACATGGAGTGCTGCACAGGGTCGCTGGCTGGAAGTTTCATCAGTATCTAACTTCGAGAGCTATCAGGCTAACCGTCTCCACTGCCGCTATCGCCATACAGATGACAAGAAGATTGAGCTTTGCCACACATTGAATGGTTCAGCTCTTGCTTTGCCACGTATCGTAGCAACCATCTTGGAGAACAATCAGACCCCAGAAGGAATCCGCGTACCTAAGGTATTGGTTCCATACTGCGGTTTCGAGATGCTTGATGACAAAAATTTCGATTAATTTGAAGTATCGGTAAGACTTTCTGTTTTTCTCGATTATACAAAACATTCGAAAAACAAAAATAACATATATTGTACGAGGATAACTTCGACTGCCACAAAGGTAGCCGATGTTATCCTTTTGCATTTTATGTACCATGAAGCAAACTCTAAACAGCTAACCAGAAATATAAATATATCAGCATTAAGAAATTTAATAGCCCATGAACAAGATTATCAAGAAAGTACAATACTCAGAGAAAGTATTCCGCTTCGATGTAGAAGCACCACTTATTGCCAAGAGCCGAAAGGCAGGTAACTTTGTTATCATCCGTGTAGACAACAACAGCGAGCGCATGCCGCTGACCATCGCTGATGCTGACATTGAGAAAGGAACCATCACACTGGTTGTGCAGAAGGTAGGCCTTTCATCTACCAAACTCTGTGCATTGAATGAAGGCGATGAGATTCACGATGTGGTGGGACCACTTGGAAATCCTACACATATCAAGAACTTCGGAACAGTCATTTGTGCCGGAGGTGGTGTAGGCGTAGCTCCTATGCTCCCTATCATCAAGGCACTGAAAGCCGCAGGAAACAGAGTCCTTTCCGTAATTGCGGGTAGGAACAAAGACCTCGTGATTATGGAAGATGAAGTGCGTGCATCTAGCGATGAACTCATCATCATGACCGATGACGGAAGTTACGGCGAGAAGGGTGTTGTAACCGTAGGAATCGAGAAGTTTATCAATCAGGAGCATATCGATAAGGTTTTCGCCATCGGTCCTCCTATCATGATGAAGTTCTGCTGTCTCCTGACCCAGAAATACAATCTTTCCACAGACGTTTCGCTCAATACCATCATGGTGGATGGAACCGGTATGTGCGGTGCCTGCCGCCTGACCATCGGTGGCAAGACCAAGTTTGTCTGCATCGACGGTCCTGAGTTTGACGGCGCTCTGGTAGATTGGGACGAGATGTTCAAGCGCATGGGCACTTTCAAGGATGTTGAACGCGAAGAGATGGAACACTTCGAAGAGCACCTTGCAACTGTAGACGCAGAAAAGAAGAAAGAAACTACGGATGTAATCATGGACGTAGAACCTACAGATGCGAGCATCGAAGAGTTGACCGACCGTAACGCTGAGTGGCGCAAGGAGTTACGTGCTTCGATGAAAGCAAAAGAACGTACAGCTATAGAGCGCGTAAAGATGCCAGAACTTGACCCTCTTTATCGTGCCACAACCCGTACGGAAGAGGTAAATATCGGTTTAACCAAGGAAATGGCTTTGACCGAAGCCAAGCGCTGTCTCGACTGTCCTAAGCCTACCTGTATGGAAGGTTGTCCGGTAAGCATCAACATTCCTTCCTTCATCAAGAACATTGAGCGGGGCCAGTTCCTTGCCGCAGCCAAGGTTTTAAAGAACACCTCTGCCCTACCTGCCGTTTGCGGACGAGTTTGTCCACAGGAAAAGCAATGTGAAAGCAAGTGTGTACATCTCAAGATGAACGAGCCTGCTGTAGCTATCGGATACCTGGAGCGTTTTGCTGCCGATTACGAACGCCAGAGTAGAAACATCTCTGTACCAAAGTGCGATGAACCTAATGGCATCAAGATAGCCGTAGTTGGTTCAGGACCTTCCGGATTGAGTTTTGCAGGCGATATGGCAAAGAAGGGATTCGACGTTACCGTCTTTGAAGCATTACATGAGATTGGCGGTGTATTGAAATATGGTATTCCTGAATTCCGTTTGCCTAATGCTATCGTAGATGTAGAGATTGAGAATCTTCAGAAGATGGGCGTAAAGTTCATTACAGACTGCATCGTTGGCAAGACCATTTCCGTAAAAGATCTGGAAGAACAAGGATTCAAGGGAATCTTCGTTGGCTCAGGTGCGGGTCTGCCCAACTTCATGAATATTCCTGGAGAGAATGCCTTGAACATCATGTCTTCTAACGAATATCTTACCCGTGTAAACCTGATGGATGCAGCCAATCCTCATAGCGACACCCCTATCAACTTGGGTAAGAAGGTGGTTGTTGTAGGCGGCGGAAATACAGCTATGGACAGTTGCCGTACTGCAAAACGACTCGGAGCAGACGTAACCTTGGTATATCGCCGTTCGGAGGCTGAAATGCCTGCCCGACTCGAAGAGGTGAAGCATGCCAAGGAAGAAGGAATCAACTTCTTTACATTGCACAATCCTAAAGAATATGAGGCAGACGAGAAGGGCGCAGTAAAGGCTGTAGTTCTCGATGTGATGAAGCTTGGCGAACCTGATGCCAGCGGTCGTCGTCGTCCAGAAGCTACAGGAGAGACCATCACGCTGGAGTGCGACCAGGTAATTGTTGCCGTAGGAGTAAGTCCTAATCCACTCGTTCCACAGAGTATCGAAGGCTTGGAACTCGGCCGAAAGAACACCATTGCCGTAAACGACCAGATGCAGAGTTCCATCGAAGAAATCTACGCTGGCGGCGATATCGTACGAGGAGGAGCCACAGTAATCCTTGCCATGGGAGACGGCAGAAAGGCCGCTCTCAATATGAGCGAAAAATTATTGAATAAGAAATAAGAAAACGGGAAACAATAAAGGGCAGCCATGCATCACGCAGACTGCCCTTTCCTTTTCTCGTATGTAATGTTATAAAATGAAATGTAGTTCGTACATATATTTATTAATAATTGGACTCAAACACTATTTCAGATTAATACGGAGTCCGAACTGGAGATTAAAATTCCACTTCTTATCTTTAAACGTATTTTCTATTTCGCTGCCATTATCAAAATAATATTTTGCACCTGGCTCAATATAGAAGCCCACTTGTGGTGTAACATCATACTGTGCACCAAGCGAAGCCTTACCCGAGAACTGAACGCCATCACGTTTCACGTCCTCTTTATGACCAGAAACCTTTGTATCATTCTTTACGTTGAAATCGGCTTCTCCACCCGCCATTACGTACGCATGAAAGCCTCCCGTGCTCCAAACCTCATAGTTTAAACCAAGTGGAACACCCACATAATGCAAAACCTGATGTGTATCAAATTCTGAAACACCATAAGATTTGAAATCAGAAGCAACACGCGTATATACGACACCGGTACTCAAAGACAAACGAGGCGCAAGTCCGATACCAACCTGAGCACCTATAGCCAAAGGAGCATGATGTTTCGCTTCAACATATTTCGGTATTGCATATCTTAAAGGAGAAGCAGCAGCCATGAAAACGCCATGATCAGCAAAGCCACCACCAACAAGAGGATCTGAAGACGCATACATGCCGTTTGACATTCCATCACTGCCAGAGCCCAGACTTACATTCTCTGCATACAGGTTCATGGTCCAGTTCTGTTCATACTTGTCCTTATAACTGCGTTCAAAATGACCATCCTGCGCCCTGCCTGCATAAAGCTTCTGCCCACCATCTGCTTCCAACGGCTTGGTTGCATGATTAGAAGAAACGGCCATCTGTCTTTCAGAATCCTCATTTTGCTTTTGCAAAACAGATAATTCCCGACCATTTACCTCTGCATTAACAGACTGTTCTGGCATTTCTACCTCTGCTGCAAACATTACTTCATTATCAGCAGCAACAGTCCTCTCCTGGAAAGAGACAGAAGATTTACTATGGTTCAATTGACGCCCCGATGAATGGCGATTCACCTGATGTGCAGATGCATTGTTTTCAGCAAGCAAGATAGCATTTTCACTTCCTGCTGATTGTGCTTCTGCACGAACAGCAGAAGAAGTCCTGCTTGAACCTGATGCTGTAGAGAAAGAACTCTGAACAGCTAAGTTAGTCTGTCCCGGTTCATCATCATGCAGATAAACATAACTGCCTCCTACTCCCAATAAAGCAATAGCTGCAGCTACTGACCATCTTTTCAAGACAACATAACGAGCCTGTGGGGTCTTTTTTACATCAGTTTCCTCATCACCAACCTTTTTAGACTGAGCAAGCGATTGTTCTATCTCAGCCCACATGTCGTGGCTGACAGGCTCTTGGTAGTCTGCCAACTGATCTCGAAGTTTATTTGTCCAATCGTTACTCATTACTTTTCTCGTTTATATGATTCAACTCTTTATTATCACTACAATTTGCCTGGCTCAGATAATCTTTCACCTTTTTGCCCAACAGCTTTTTCGCCCGCAAATATTGTGAAGCAGAACTGCTTTCTTTGATGCCTAACAGCTGTGCAATTTCTTTATGGCTTTTCTGTTCAAAAACAAACATGTTAAGAACCAGTCTGTACCCATCAGGCAATTCTCCTATCATTCTTGTCAGTACTGCCGGCGGAACTCTTTCTACTTCAGGCTCTTCATCCTCAATATCATCGGGAACTTCGTCCACGATAGTGAAGCGCTTTTGCTGCCTTACAAAGTTGACAGCTTCATTTGTCACTATCCGCAAGAGCCAAGCCTGAAGAGCGCCCTCACCCCGATATTCAAACTTTGAAATGCCGGAAAAGACTTTTATAAAACTATCTTGCACTACATCCTCAGCATCATCGCGCATAGGGACATACCTCAGCGCTACGGCCATGGCATACCCCACATAGCGTTCGTACAATCTGTGCATGGCTGCCCGACTGCCGCTATTGATGTCGTCTAAGAGATTCTTTTCCGATTCCAATTTCAAATCCTTTTTAAAGATTAAACGATATAAAGAGAAAACCTTGCATCAAAAATGAACTTTTTTTTTGATGCAAGGCATTTTTTTATATTTCTATATTATTCTATAGAGAACACTTTACCTTCCTGAGTAAGATAACTTTCCGCAAACACCTCTTTAGCTTCATTCAACAATACCTCTTCATTATTATATCTTGCACTATAATGCCCCAGAAGAAGTTTGCCTACACCCGCATTTCTGGCTATAGTTGCAGCCTGTCGAGCCGTACTGTGATAATAGAGTTTAGCCCTGTCTTCATTCTCCGAAGTATAAGTACTCTCATGATAAAGCACCGTAACCCCCTTTACCTTTTCTGCCAAGTTCGGAACAAACCGGGTATCACTGCAATAAGCATAACTGCGGGGAGTAGTGGCAGGCATTACCAATCTGGCATTAGGTATTACATCCCCCTCCTTCGTAGTCCAGTCAGCTCCATTCTTGATGTTGTTGATCTGGCTTACAGGAATCTCGTAATAATCTATCATATCACGACGGATATGAGGCAATGTCGGTTTCTCTCTGAAGATGTACCCACAACAAGGCACACGATGCTGCAGAGGAACGGTTTCTACGGTTACAGAATGATCTTCATATACTACTTGCAACTTCTCGGTATCTACAGGAACAAATTCTATTTCATATTCCATTCCCTGCATGAAGAAATCAATCTGACGCTTAAATAAATTTCCGTAACTTTCTGGCGCATATACCTTTAACTTAGCCGTTCTGCCCAGCATACCTAAGGTAGAAAGAAGTCCCAGCAAGCCAAAGCAATGGTCACCATGAAGATGCGAAATAAAGATAGCATTTATCTTAGCAAAGTGAACATGAGTGCGACGGAACTGCATCTGGGCACCCTCTCCACAATCCATCATAAAGCATTTGCCACGCATCTCAATAATCTGGGCCGAGGCACTATGCTGAAGGGTGGGCAAAGCACTGCCACACCCCAATATATGTACTTTAAATGGTTCCAAAACTAAATCATAAATTACAGGTTCAACATGATGACCTTACTCTTGGCGCTTGAAAACAAAGATACCCTGAGTATTCTCCAACATAAGACTGTCAGAACCCAATTTGTCAATAGCGAAAGTATCCTTATTCAGCAAAAGTTTACCATTGAGTATCTTCCAGCTAGTCCAAGGATTAGTTTCAGCCTTCACATTGTTCTTCACCTCTCCACCTTCCAAGATATCAAAATTCTTATCCAGAGAAGTCCATTTACCCAAGAGGGATGTCAGATTGATAATCTTCTGGGCCATCATCTCTCCATCCTCTGCCTTATAACCGATAAGAGCAATACGGTCGCCAGCCAGCAATCCTCCCTGAACAACATCAGGATTCTCATCGTCAATAAACACCGAAAGGGTGTCACCATCATCAGAAATCAGCTCCAGGTTATGCATAGAGGTTCCCTCACCGCATACACCATAAATGGTAGAATCGTTCATTGCATCCTCTACCTCTACCGAATCTGCTGCACTGATAACAGGAACATTATTTTTGTTCTTACAACTGTTGGCTGCGAAAAGCGCCACCAAAGCTATTGTTACATAAACTAATTTCTTCATAACACTTTAGTTTTTATTATTATATTGATGAGTCGATAAGATTATCTGATTCACCGTTATTTATCATCCTTTTTCTCCTGAAGTTTTGCTTCATCCCATAGTTTATCCATTTCTTCTAAGCTCATATCTTTCAAGTTTTTACCTTGCTTTAAGCTATGATCTTCTACGTAGTTGAAACGGCGGATAAACTTCTGGTTGGTTTTCTCCAGCGCATTATCCGGATTGAGTTTATAGAGACGTGCTGCATTGATTACAGAGAAGATGAAATCGCCCAATTCCCGGGTAGAATTCTCTTTGTCGCCTTTAGCCAGTTCCACCTTGAGTTCTTCCAGTTCCTCCTGCACTTTGTCCCACACATCTTCTTTTTCTTTCCAGTCGAAGCCTACATTTCTAGCCTTGTCCTGAATGCGATAAGCCTTGATAAGAGACGGAAGAGAATTTGGGACACCGCTCAACACCCGCTCATTACCATCCTTCTCCTGCTGCTTGATCTGTTCCCAGGTTTTCTCAACAGAAGTAGCAGTTTTCGGCTTGCTGGCGCCAAGAGCCAAGGTTTCTTCCGAACTGGCAGTTCCAGCCTTCCCGGTTTCTGCTTCTTCAGACTCTCTATATACCACCTGTCCCTCATCGTTGATATACATATCAGGATTCGAAACCGTCCAATTTCCTTCCTCCTTCCAGTTGATGAAAGGATGGCGGAACATCAATTTATCTGCCTCCTGATTGCAAACATCGCAAATATCGAACTCGCCGTCTTCTCTGCCGATGATGCTATAGAACATCACGTGCTCCAACACATCGCCCAACTCCTTCTTGATATCCTTGTAATCGCGCTTCATCAAGGCGTCACAAAGCTCGAAAGTCTCCTCGATCGTATTCGGACGAAGACTCTCGAATGTCTGCTTTTTATCCCATGGACACTGCAGGCGCAAACGGTCCTGCACATCCAGCAAGCGGCTGAACGCCGCAAGTTTTTCTTCTTTCGTATGTCCTTTTCCTGTATTACTAACCATCGTTTTGTGCAAAAATTAATAATTTTGATGCAAAGATAGTATTTTTCGCCCAAAAATTCGTATCTTTGCACCGTTTTTTAAGGAAAAAGAAAGAAAAAGAATAAAAATTAGATATAAACAATGGAATTAGCAAGTAAATACGATCCACAAGCAGTGGAAAGTAAATGGTATCAGTACTGGCTCGACAACAAGCTTTTCAGCTCTAAGCCAGATGGTCGTGAACCTTATACAGTGGTTATCCCTCCACCAAACGTAACAGGTGTGCTCCACATGGGACACATGCTCAACAATACTATCCAGGATATTCTCGTTCGCCGTGCTCGCATGGAGGGCAAGAACGCATGTTGGGTACCAGGTACCGACCATGCCAGCATCGCTACCGAGGCAAAGGTTGTAAACCGCCTCGCTCAACAGGGCATCAAGAAGACCGACCTTACCCGCGAGGAGTTCCTCAAGCACGCTTGGGACTGGACTCACGAGCATGGTGGCATCATCCTCAAGCAGCTCCGCAAACTCGGTGCCAGCTGCGATTGGGACCGCACAGCATTCACCATGGACGAGACCCGCTCTCGTGCCGTCATCCACGTATTCTGCGACCTGTACCAGAAGGGACTCATCTATCGTGGCGTGCGCATGGTTAACTGGGACCCTAAGGCTCAGACTGCGCTCTCTGACGAGGAGGTTATCTACAAGGACGAGCACTCTAAACTCTACCACTTGAAGTATTATGTAGTAGAGCAGGACTGCCAGCAGGTGGATGAGGAGAACGTGATGCACAAGGATGAGAAGGGATACTATGCAGTAGTAGCAACCACCCGTCCTGAGACCATCATGGGCGACTCTGCCATGTGTATCAACCCAGAGGATAAGAAGAATACCTGGCTGAAGGGCAAGCACGTCATCGTGCCTCTCGTAAACCGTGAGATTCCTGTCATCGAGGATACATACGTAGATATCGAGTTCGGTACCGGATGCTTGAAGGTAACTCCTGCTCACGATATCAACGACCACGCCCTCGGTTTGAAGCATGGTTTGGAAACCATCGACATCTTCAACGACAATGGTACCATCAGCGAGGCAGCAGGTCTCTATGTAGGTATGGATCGCATGGATGTGCGCAAGCAGATTTCCATCGACCTTCAGAACGCCGGTCTGATGGAGAAGATTGAGGACTATAATAATAAGGTGGGCTTCTCTGAGCGTACCAATGTGCCTATCGAGCCAAAGCTCTCTACACAGTGGTTCCTCAAGATGCAGCACTTTGCTGACATCGCCCTCCCTCCAGTAATGGACGATGATATCGAGTTCTATCCTAAGAAGTATAAGAACACCTATCGCCACTGGTTGGAGAACATCAAGGACTGGTGTATCAGCCGTCAGCTCTGGTGGGGTCACCGCATCCCTGCCTACTACTTCGACAATGCCGGCAAGAAGGATTTCGTGGTAGCTGAGACTGCAGAGGAGGCTCTGAAGCTCGCTCAGGAGAAGAATGCCAACATCAAGGCCGAGGATCTTGAGCAGGAGAGCGACTGCCTCGACACCTGGTTCTCTTCATGGTTGTGGCCTATCTCTCTGTTTGATGGCATCGAGCATCCAGACAACGAGGAGATCAACTACTACTACCCTACTTCCGACCTTGTAACTGGTCCGGACATCATCTTCTTCTGGGTAGCACGTATGATCATGGCTGGCTACGAGTATCGTGGCAAGATGCCATTCAAGCATGTATATTTCACAGGTATCGTTCGCGATAAGCTGGGTCGCAAGATGAGCAAGAGTCTCGGTAACTCACCAGACCCACTGGATTTGATTGACAAGTTTGGTGCCGACGGTGTTCGTATGGGTATGATGCTCAGTGCTCCAGCGGGCAACGACATCCTCTTCGACGAGAGCCTTTGCGAGCAGGGACGTAACTTCAACAATAAGATCTGGAATGCCTTCCGCCTCGTGAAGGGTTGGGAGACTGCAGACATCGAGCAGCCTAAGAGTGCAGAAATCGCAGTGAAGTGGTTTGATGCCAAGCTCAAGGAGGTGAACGAGGAGATGCAGAAGCAGTTTAAGGACTACCGTATCTCTGAGGCATTGATGACTGTATATAAGCTGTTCTGGGATGAGTTCTCATCCTGGTACCTGGAGATGGTGAAGCCAGCTTACGGTCAGCCAATCGACCAGAAGAGCTACGATGCTACCCTCCGCTTCTTCGATGCCCTCCTGAAGATGCTGCATCCATTCATGCCATTCATCACCGAGGAGTTGTGGCAGCACATCTACGACCGCAAGGATGGCGAGAGCATCATGCGCGAGAAGCTGGATATTCCTGCACCTACAGCCGAGGAGCAGAAGCTGGCTGCCGATATCGAGGCAGTGAAGCAGATCATCGCCGGTGTTCGTACCGTTCGCAACCAGAAGAACATTGCCCAGAAGGAGCAGTTGTCTCTTCAGGTAGTAGGCAAGAACGATTTCGAGGCTTACAACGACGTAACTCTGAAGATGGCGAACCTTGATAAGATTGAGGTCATCGCTGAGAAGAGTGCCGATGCATCAAGCTTCATGGTAGGTACCGACGAGTTTGCCGTACCATTGGGCGACCTGATCGACGTAGCTGCCGAGATTGAGAAGGCAGAGGCTCAGCTCAAGCACCTGGAAGGCTTCCTGATGGGCGTACGCAAGAAGCTCAGCAACGAGAACTTCGTAGCTCACGCACCTGAGAAGGTAGTAGCCCTGGAGCGCAAGAAGGAAAGCGACTCTGTTGAGAAGATTGCTGCCCTCAAGGCAACCATCGAGGAACTCAAGAAGAAATAATAGTATTATATTTAATGTTGAATGTTGAGTGTAGAATGTTGAATTAGTCAAGCTGATTCGTTAGCAAGATTGCAACTCAACATTCAACATTCAACATTCAACATTTTTAATTATGATCAAGAAGCTTTTCACCTTATTTATATGTATGCTATCTCTAGCAGCAACTTTCACCAGTTGTGGCGATGAAGCTATTGATGTAGAAAGCGTCAATAAGCAGACTATCTTCGTCTTCTATCCTTGGACAGGTGGAACCAACACTTCCGGTCTCACAAGTTTTTTGGAAAACAACGTTGACAGTATCTGCGAAGGTATTGTTGCCAAGAAAGGCTTGAACAATTCGCGTGTAATGGTCTTCATAAGCCAGAATTACAGGAAGAGCTATCTCATAGATCTTCAGTATGACGGCAATAAGAAAGCCGTCATCCGCGACACGTTGAAGACATATGATGAAGCTACATATACTACAGCAGAAGGGTTTGCAGAGATTCTGAATGAGGTGAAACGCCGTGCTGAAGCCCTGAATTATTCGCTCATCATCGGAGCTCATGGCTGCGGATGGACCTACAAGAGCGATTGGGTTCACTATCCCTATATGGCAAGACCTAATGCTGGTTTTGCTCAGAAAGGAAGCACCAGCTACCCTACCGCTACCGGTAATTTCAGCGGAATACAGTATGGTCCCGATCCCAACAAACCTATCACCCGTTTCTTCGGTAGTGTGAGTTTAGAAGAGAACGCTCTCGACGTTCCTACCCTAGCCGAAGGAATCAAACTCAGCGGCACCAAGATGCAGTACATCCTCTTCGATGCATGCTATATGGGCAATGTAGAGACTGCATACGAACTGAAAGACGTCACTAATTTCATGATTAGTTCAAGTAGCGAAATAATGGGAGCCGGCGTTCCATACAAAACCATATGGAGTTACCTCAACAGTTCAGCACCTAATTATTCAGGATTTGTCAATGGAGTTGTCAATTTCTACAAGAATAGTAGCAATCCATACTGCAACATGGCGGCCATTGATTGCAGACAGATGGACAATCTAGCCCAAGTGATGAAGGAAATCAACAGCAAATATACCCTCTCTTCATCCGTTCCGCTAGATTCCATACAGTCTCTGGATGGTTTCTCTCCCAACCTCTTCTACGACATGAGCGTATACGTAGACAGTCTTGTTCCAAGCGGCTATCTGAAAGACCAGTTCACTTCACAATTAAAACTCACCATCAAGGCAGCAGAACATACGGATGAAGCCTATACCTGGGTGTATTCGAATATACCTCCCAAGACCTTCCAGGTGAAGAGCTATTGCGGTCTTTCTATCTCCGACCCTAGCCAGCACAGCGTAGCTATCAAGGGCAGAGAGAAAACCGGTTGGTGGAAAGCTACACACTAATAAGCAATGAAGAGTGAAAGAAACTCCTTATTGGCTTTTAAGAAAAATATTATATAAAAGAATACATGATGGAATATTTTATCATTGAGAATAACGGACTGCAAGCGGGTCCATTCAGCCTGGAGCAACTCGTCCAGAAGGCTATCACACCCGAAACCCTTGTTTGGGCACAAGGCATGAAAGACTGGACTCCTGCTTGGAAAATAGCAGAACTGAAGACTGTTCTAGAAACTATAGAAGCTATCAAGGCTAATGCTGCCAACAAAGAAGATGCAGAAGGAACATCAGCAGATGCAACCGGCAACAACGGGACAGAAGCAGCAAACTTTCAGGCTGCAAACCAGCAAAGTTTCCAGCAGGCACAGCAGGAAGCTTACCAGCAAGGCTTTCAGCACGGCGCAGCAATGAACCAGGGCTACAGACAGGAACCGGAAAAGAAAAAATCGAGCAAGACCCTCTGGAAAATCATCTTAGGTCTTATCGTACTTCTCTTCCTGGTTTTCGCCATAACCAATCCAGGACCTGATGCCCACAAAGAAAAGGTAAAGACTGAGGCAGCCAAGGCTATCGACAAGGCTACAGAAACCAGTGATAACAACTTCTTCACCCAAAGCATCCGTTCCATTGCCAAAATGATGGCAGGAAGCGCTATTGATGAAGTGATGAACCAGCTCTTCGAATACCACAACTATATCGTATGCTCTAAGGGAACCGTTGAGTTTAATGGCAAGCAGCACACCGTAAGCTTCGGAATCCTTGGCAGCGTTTACACGATGAATGCTGATGATATGGTGAAGGCGCTGGAAGGTGCTGACAATCTGCAGATAGAAGAAACCACCAGCTCATCAACCGATGAAACCCCTTCGGTAAGCGATAATAACAGCGATGGTTCAGAAAAAGACGGACTGGGCGCTTCCGTTCAGAAGAAACTGGAAGACAAGGCAAACCAGGCCATGGATCAGGCTGCCGACAAGGTGAGCAAGAAACTGGAAGAGAAAATCAACCAGAAACTCGATGAAGCAACCGATTCTTCAACCGTAGAAAAGATTCTCGACAAGATTCTGGAACTGATCTAGCATCAGAAATCCGAAGAAACATAAGAAATATGACACATTTCTCAATATGACAGCATGGCGGCTTGACGTATATCAAGCCGCCATTGCTGTTTAGTTGACGTGTATCAAAAAAAGCCCCTTTTTCATCATTTTGTCATGTCTTTGTGACAGATATTCAAGAAAAAGGCATTACCTTTGCACCAGAAAACAGTGAGATTGTAATAAGGATAATGTAAAACAGGAGACCTCACATGGAGGCTCCACAAAGAAAGAAAGGAAACAAATTATGATGACGACAGTAATGATTCTTACAGTTGTGGCAGCTATGATTGTCAAGGCTGTAAATGTAAACAACAACATGGAGATGGGCAAGTAAAATTGACCACCGTTCATGAACAAAAGAAAAAAAGAAAATGGCAGAAATGCCGAGTATTAATTTTTTAAAAAAGGATAACGATTATGAAAACAATGTATGCAAACATCAAGAAGGCCTTGAAGGCTATTCTTGCAGATTACATGACCGCAATGGAAATGTATGGTGAGGCTTTGAACAGAAGCCGTGGTTGTGCTTGCGCATAAGGGTTCCAATCCCTTCATGCTGCGGCATAAACTAGATTGAAAGCAAAAAGTAATTACGTTTAAATAAAGAAAAAGCGTGTAAGTTACCATACTTACACGCTTTTTTTGTATCTTTGCAACCGGTTAGTAAAAATTAAAAAAAGAAGAAACGATGAACTCACAAGATATAATCAGCAGGCTGGAATCGAAAGGCATCCGTCCAACCGCCAACCGCATACTCGTAATGAAGACCCTGATGGGTGAACAGAACCCGCAGAGTCTGAGCAATCTGGAACGAAAGATGGTTTCGATGGACAAGTCGAGCATCTTCCGTACCCTTACCCTCTTTCTGGAACATGATGTGGTACATGCCTTCGAAGATGGGCGAGGCGTACTCTGCTACGAACTCTGCGAAGAAAAAGGGGCTTGCGATCATCACGACGGGCATATTCATTTCTACTGCGAATCTTGCCAGCGTTCCTTCTGTATGGAGGATATCCATATTCCAAGTTTCGAGCTGCCCGAAGGCTTTTACCCCCACTCTATTTCCTTTGTCATCAAAGGCGAATGCCCGGATTGCAGAAAGAAACACCAGTAAAGCGAAAGGTACATTCTGCGTTAATTTAGCATAAATATTTTTGAAATTCTATTGTTTTTCCGATATTATCATTACTTTTGCAAGCGATTATCACGGGGTGCTGAAAGATTCGGCTGAGATGATACCCATGAACCTGATGCAGGTAATGCTGTCGCAGGGATATTTGATAGCGCTTTATTCTTTCTCTTAAGGCTTTCATCTGGAAGTTCACCGTGTTTGATTACATATTATCATATCATCGCTTTCGGGCGATAGAAAAAGCGTAAACAAACGGATTATTCATCATATAAAACGAACAGAATATGAAAGTAACTATCAACAACAAAGAGACCGAGACACAGGCTAAAACCATCAGGGAGTTAGCTCAGGAACTCGATTTGCCAGCTACAGGAGTTGCAGTAGCTATCAGTAACGAAATGGTGCCTCGTGATGAATGGGAAAACACAATCATCGCAGAAGGAGCAGACATCGTTATCGTAAAAGCGTTCTGTGGAGGATAACGGTCCCAGAATACTGCGGAAAAGAATCATCCAAAAGTACTTTTCCTACAGAAAAGAAAACAAAAATAACAACTCTATAATAAAACAATGGAAAAATTAGTAATCGCAGGCAGAGAGTTTAACTCCCGCCTCTTCTTGGGTACAGGAAAGTTTAACAACAATGCCCTCATGGCTGAAGCCATCAAAGCATCTGAAACAGAAATGGTTACTGTTGCTATGAAACGTATCGAACTCGAAGACAAGCAGGACGACCTGCTCTCTCATATCGTGCAGAACCCAAATATCCAGCTCCTTCCTAACACCAGTGGCGTGCGCAACGCCGAGGAGGCTGTCTTCGCAGCACAGATGGCTCGCGAGGCTTTCGGAACCAACTGGCTCAAGCTCGAAATCCACCCAGACCCTCGCTATCTTCTTCCAGACTCTATCGAGACGCTGAAGGCTACCGAGAAACTGGTAAAGCTCGGTTTCGTGGTATTGCCATATTGCCAGGCAGACCCTACCCTCTGCAAGCACCTCGAAGAGGCTGGTGCTGCTACTGTAATGCCACTTGCTGCACCTATCGGTACCAACAAGGGATTGAGAATGAAGGACTTCCTGCAGATCATCATCGAGCAGGCTACTGTTCCAGTGGTAGTAGATGCAGGTATCGGTGCACCTAGCCACGCTGCCGAAGCTATGGAGATGGGTGCCAGCGCTTGCCTGGTCAACACAGCCATCGCCGTTGCCGGTGATCCTGTAGAGATGGCTAAGGCATTCAAGGAAGCTGTAGTATGCGGTCGCCGTGCTTACGAGGCAGGTCTCGGAGCCATCAGCGATTGTGCTGAGGCAAGTTCTCCTCTCACCGCATTCCTCAACGACTAATTATAATATATACCCTTTAAACATTATGCCAAACGATAAGAAAGCTTACGCCCAGAGAGAAAAGGCGTATATGCAGGGAAAACTCTTCCCACAGATCAAGGTTGGAATGACCAAGGTTAACCTCACTCCTACTGTTGTGAAGGATGAGCGCGGCATTCCTCATACTGAGCCAAATGCTCCGGTTTACATCTACGATACCAGCGGTCCTTACAGCGACCCTAACTATCAGGTAGATTTGAAGAAGGGCTTGCCAAGAATGCGCGAGCAGTGGATTCTCGACCGCAACGATACCGAACAGCTCAAGGAAGTTACCAGCGAGTATGGCAAGCAGCGCCTTGCTGACCATAGCCTCGACCACCTCCGCTTCGAGCACATCCAGTTGCCTCGCCGTGCACAGGCTGGCAAGCACATCACACAGATGGCTTATGCCAAGGCTGGCATCATCACTCCAGAGATGGAGTATGTGGCTATCCGCGAGAACATGAACTGCCAGGAGTTGGGCATCGATACCCATATCACTCCTGAGTATGTGCGTGATGAGATTGCCCGCGGACGTGCCGTTCTTCCTGCCAACATCAACCACCCAGAGAGCGAACCGATGATCATCGGCCGCAACTTCCTCGTGAAGATCAATACCAACATCGGAAACTCTGCCACTACCTCCAGCATTGAGGAAGAGGTAGATAAGGCTGTGTGGTCTTGCAAGTGGGGAGGCGATACCTTGATGGACCTCTCTACCGGCGACAATATCCACGAAACCCGTGAATGGATTGTACGCAACTGTCCTGTACCAGTAGGAACCGTGCCTATCTACCAGGCTTTGGAAAAGGTGAACGGCAAGGTAGAAGATCTGAACTGGGAGGTATTCCGTGATACCCTCATCGAGCAGTGCGAGCAGGGTGTTGACTACTTCACCATCCATGCCGGCATCCGTCGCCACAACGTGCATCTCGCTGATAGCCGTCTCTGCGGAATCGTGAGCCGTGGCGGTAGTATCATGAGCAAGTGGTGTCTCTATCACGACCAGGAAAGTTTCCTCTATGAGCACTTCGACGACATCTGCGACATCGTGGCACAGTATGACGTTGCCCTCTCTTTGGGTGATGGTCTGCGCCCAGGCTGTATCGCCGATGCCAACGATGCAGCCCAGTTTGCCGAGTTGGATACCATGGGCGAACTTGTTACCCGTGCCTGGGACAAGAATGTACAGGCATTCATCGAGGGTCCTGGTCACGTGCCATTGCAGAAGATCAAGGAGAACATGGAGCGCCAGCTCGACCACTGTCACGAGGCACCATTCTACACCCTCGGCCCATTGGTTACCGATATCGCTCCAGGTTACGACCACATCACATCAGCCATCGGTGGTGCCCAGATAGCATGGCTCGGCACAGCAATGCTCTGCTATGTAACACCAAAGGAGCACCTCGCATTGCCTAACAAGGAAGATGTGCGCACAGGTGTGGTAACCTATAAGATTGCCGCTCATGCTGCCGATTTGGCAAAGGGGCATCCAGGTGCAACCATCCGCGACAACGCCCTCTCCAAGGCACGTTTCGAGTTCCGCTGGAGAGACCAGTTCCACCTCTCTCTCGACCCAGAGCTCGCCTTGAAATATTTCGAGGAGGCAGGTCATACAGACGGTGAATACTGCACCATGTGTGGTCCAAACTTCTGCGCAGCCAAGTTGACACACGATTTGAGAAAGTTTAAAAAGTAAGAAAATGTTTTCAGACGAATTAAAGAATATCAGTTGGGAGGAGACCACGGAGCGCATTGCTCGAATGACCGATAATGATGTGCGTCGTGCCCTTGCCAAGGACCATTGCGATGTGAACGACTTCATGGCGCTGATTTCACCTGCAGCCGAGCCATACCTGGAGGTAATGGCACGTCTTTCCCGCAAATATACCGAGGAGCGCTTCGGCAAGACCATGTCGATGTTCATTCCTCTCTACATCACCAATTCATGCTCAAACTCCTGCGTGTATTGCGGTTTCCATCGTGAGAATCCGATGGCCCGTACCATCCTCACCCCAGAGCAGATTGAGAACGAGTATAAAGCCATCAAGCAGCTGGCTCCATTCGAGAACATCCTTCTCGTTACGGGCGAGAACCCGGCAAAGGCTGGCACCCCTTATCTTGCCAAGGCAATCGACATCGCCAAGAAGTATTTCTCTAACGTGAAGATTGAGGTGATGCCGCTCTCTACAGAGGATTACAAGACCCTCGCCGACCACGGCATGAACGGCGTGATCTGTTTCCAGGAGACCTACAACCACGAGCACTACAAGCTCTACCACCCACGTGGCATGAAGAGCAAGTTTGAGTGGCGCTGCGATGGTTTTGACCGCATGGGTATGGCAGGCGTACACTCCATCGGTATGGGTGTGCTCATCGGCTTGGAGAAGGAATGGCGCACGGATGTAGTGATGATGGCTCATCACCTGCGCTACCTGCAGAAGCATTACTGGAAGACCAAGTACAGCGTGAACTTCCCTCGTATGCGCCCTGCACAGAACGAAGGTTTCCAGCCAAACTGCTTCATGACCGACAAGCAGTTGGCACAGGCTACTTTCGCCATGCGTATCTTCGACCACGATGTAGATATCTCCTACTCTACCCGTGAGCCAGCCTACATCCGTGACAACATGGCAACACTGGGTGTCACCACCATGTCGGCAGAATCAAAGGTAAATCCTGGTGGTTACCATACCTATCCTCAGGCATTGGAGCAGTTCACCGTAAGCGATGAGCGTACCGCCAAGGTAATCAATGCGAGATTGAAGGAATTGGGCAGAGAGCCAGTCTGGAAGGATTGGGATGCTTCATTCGATTTCTTCGGAAAACTGAAAGAAGAGAAAGTTGGATAAAAAAAATCCTCGTCCGGTTTCAAATATCGGACGAGGATTTTTAATTTTAAGGCTGCCTTTTGTCTCAGAAGGCTTTATTCTAAGCCATCACCGCTGTCGGTATTACCTTCAGATGAAGAACTTCCACCAGTCTGACTGTTGTCTCCGGTAGTTGTATTGCCACCAGCGATGTTACTACCTGAACCACTGCCTGAACTTGCAACAAAAACATTGCTTGCTCTTCTCACACTAGCCGAAGTGTTAAGGTTGGCATTGCTCAATGTACCAGTAGCACGGGCTCTGAGCTTCACTCCGGCAATATTGTTTACCGCAGTAAACTCAGCCTCGGTCTTGGCTCCCTCCTTGTTACGGATACCCACGCTGAAGATGGCAAGGTTGTCTATCTTCACATTTTTACCAGCCAGGAGCTGCTCCTTGATACACTTCACCATGGCAGTCATCATGCCCAGGCACATCGCCTCGGTGAATCCGGTATTGTGCTCCTCCATGTGCTTGGCAAGTTCAGCCAAATCCATCGTCTCTTCCACCACAGGGAAAGCATACCACTTAAGATAAGCAAGACTCTTCTTGTTCTTGTTCTGCTTCAAAACATACTTAATCATACCTTTCAGAATTTTGAGTTAATTACTGCCGATTCCGCATCTCCATATTCCTTCAGAAGGTATAGGATCCATCACCCCATCGGGTAGAGAGTTTCATCGAGTAAACCCCTTTGGTTTACACAGCAAAGATACAAAATTCCGTCAAGTCATTCATACGATACCATACGTTGCGTGAGATAGCATACTTTATCAGGATTTTCTTATGGTTCACCTAGATAATCGATGATGAGAGCTACCTCTCGGGGTGTAAAAAACTTTGCCGTCTTACGATAGCCGAGCTTCTGAAGTCCGTCAACAAGTTGCGGAATGCGATACACCCAAGCCATCAGATGGTTTACTGCCGTATGAGCCGAATTGGCTGTTGGAAAATAGAGCCAGGCAAGCTCTGATTTTCCATAGGCTCTTACTTTAAAATTTGTCATCATATTTACATTTTAAATTTGCATTTTAATTATTTTTCTAACCCTTATACTTACGCCCTCTAAAGATGATACTTACGGAGCGTAAACCTTATGTTTAGAAGGGGCAGACATCTGGAGGAGGTGGCAGCAGAAATTCGGGTTTCTGCTGAGCCTCACCCAACAGGATATCGGCAATATCGGTATTCGCCTCAAACTGCTCCATGAAGTCTACCACCCTATAATCCCGACATCCGCTCTTAGCCATCTGCTCCTTCCACTTGTCATACTCTCCGCTATCGGGATAAACCACGAGTCTTCGATGCTGCAAGGGGAGCAGCTTATCGGTCTGCAGATTGCCACATCCGCCCGTTGCCAGCTACAGGTACTGCGGATAGCGGCAGGCACAGATAAGCGATGTCTTCTCACTCTCCACGATACATACCGTCTTATCGGGATAGCGGGGAAGCAAATGCTGTCCAAAGAGCACCTTTTCGGTATTCTGAAGTTGCGGTCCGACATGAGAACGTTCGCAGATGGAACGCATGGTGTTGGCCCATCCCTGTACCCGATGACCGTCATTGCGATAAGCCATCAACTTGGCATCATGCACCCGCTGCTGTTCGTCTATCAGCCAGAACACCACTGCCCTGCCATAGTTCACCCCCTGCACAACGACGTCTCTGGCAGTACCTCCCACACTATAATCGGCTAGCACCTGCCGGGCATCACCACCGATGTTCAGGCCTTCAAACCACATACTGAAAGCACTCGGTCTCAGCATCGCCTTCTGTACCCATTCGGGGCTGAAGAACTCGGTCTGTCGCCTATCCTGCGGTTGCATCATCAGTCTGTTCTTATGAACGTTCAGGGCGTTATCTGAGTCCTGTCTCCTGTTTCCCAATCCCAGCAAGGGTTTACCGTTTACATATTCCGTCTGGTAATCTTCCCTGCAGCTAAGTTCCGGATGATCATGGAAGTATTGACGCGGTGGATAATGATAGCCACACGATGCCGTATGGTCGCATTTACCACAGTCCTCAGCCACATACTCGCCCGTCTCCAGGTCCACATATCGGGTAAAGCACTTCTTGCGTCCGCATTGAGGACAGACATAGCGGTTGGCTCCACCGGCATGATAGCGCTCCAAAACAAATCTTATATCATTTTTCATTTTTTCTGAAATTTAATGATAAAAAAAATGTATCAGAGTGTATCATTTCCGCATTGATACAAAACAACCATTAATCTATTGATATTCAGAAGGTTATTATGTATCAAAGATGATACATTCCCTTTGTATCAGATACAGCAGCTGTATCACTCATGATACAGTCTAACTATATCTATATCAATTAATTAAGTATCATTTTGTATCAAAAATCGGAATGATACATCCCTGATACAAATACTTACTTCTTGTAAGGCTTATTTGCCTTTTCTGTTCAAGTTATTGCTCTTGGCAACACGCTGAACCATACTCAAACTGGTACCCAGTTTGTCAGCAATTTCCCGATAAGAAGAACCGTTAGGCTGCTTGAGTTCACGAATGATATCGCGCTCCAGTTCCGCCCTTTCATCTCTTGATCTTGGCAAATGTGCCCGTTCCTCATCATAGCCACCATATTCAAAATGGAGCCATCCGTCAGAACTGGTCAACGTAAGTTCCTGCACGTTCTTGAAATCAAGTTCGATTGGGAGAGAACGATACTTCAGTTGGATGAAGTAGCGCATATCCTTGTCCTTTCTCGATTTGTTGAAACCAATTATGTTATCGGCAAAGTTACTGAGAAGCTTGCTACCAGCCAGGTCATCGATTGTAAGCGAATCGCCCTGCTTGCGCTTAGGCGTATGGGCAAGGATGAGCATGGTACAGTTGTGAGTCATACGCATAGCTACCAGTTGCTGCATGGTTTTTCCAGCTTCAGCTGCCTCCTTAGAATTGATACAGAGATTGGTAAAGTTATCTATGATTATCACCTCTATATTCAGTTCCAGTGCCATTCGCTCAATCTCAGAAAGAATCATGCTCTGGTCGGTAACATCGTGCATCTTGGTATAATCGATGCTAGCGTGGTAGAGTGTATCAGGACTATCCTTGTTGGGATATCTCAGAGCCAATTGCTGAGTCGAAAGCTCAAAGTTGACATAAAGTACCCGCATTCCCTGTTCAGCCAACTCGATAGCTATCTGAATGGCGAGGACTGTTTTACCCACACCCGGGCCGCTAAAGAGAATCGTAGTCTCATGCTCCACCAGAATATGGGGAATAAGTTCCTTCGGAGGTTTCATTTTCCGTCCTTTCTCCAGGTCCTCTTTTAAAGTGGACACATTGAAAAAGCTATCCCTGTCCTGCTGCTGAGCAGCCCCCGGAGCAAGAGCCTGAGCCAGCTTCTGTGGATCTGTCTGCAACTGAGCAGCCTGAGCCACTACTTCATCCAATTTCTGTTTAGAATCTTTATTAATCATACCGTTTTCCTTTCCTGATATAATCAACAGATTCAATACTTGCCATCATCTCCTGCACGTGCTTGCGATAAGCCGCAGCCAGAGGGGCGTTGCTGTGGAGTAAATACTCATTGAGGATTTCTCCGATAGATAATACCTTTTTCATATTATATTTTGGTATTAATCCTTCCGTCTATGAAGCAATTTGCATTCAGATAGTCCAAGTCCTCTAGCTTCCTAGTCAGGATGCTTGTCTGCCTGCTGGACTTAAGTGAATACAACGAACGATATCCAATAAGCCCTCGAGATTAATATTTTAAGCAGAATCGTATTTATCAACAAGACAAAACGAAAAGCCTGCATAACTAAATCTCGTCGGCAAAGGTACAAGAAAAGGTTAAGACTACCAAATCGCCAAAATAAGCCTTATAAACAAATGTAATCTGAACATTTATGCAATTTACTAGATTTCTAATAATGCCATTCTTAAAAGTTAAGACTTTTGGTATAGGAAATCTTAACTTTTAAGAATTTAGAAAAAAGGAATCTCATCTTTATAAGAATTTAGAGTTCACCCTGGCTATAAAACAAAAGAAGAACAGAATGCTATGTCATAAACATTCTGTTCTTTCCGCCATAATGAATTATAAAGTCTTGTTTTTAGCCGTTAAAAAATATTAATCCGCTGAATATGACTTAAAATCGGCAAAATAATCTTGTTTTGTATTTTTGTTCATCTTAGAAGTCTTTACCCCCATTACTGTTTTGTAATTTGGAATACATAATGGAGCTCCAACAAATTGACGTTCCAAATAGGCAAGAAAAAGCCTATGATGAGATTTGGGTACACGACACCACAACATAAAACAAGCTACATATTCTGCTTTAAGAGCTCTCGTCTCTAACTTCTTTTGTTTTATACTAGGCAAATCGTCCCTTACCTTCATTCCTTCAATGGCAGAACGAACCTGATGCTTAACAAAACCATAATCTTCTTGATTTGTCCAAATTTCTGATTCTTCTAAAGTCAAATCATTGGAAAGACCTTTCATTATAACATCTTTGAATACTTGTATCTTATAATCTTTATGCGAAATATTGTGATAAAGAATTCTTCTTAACTGGTTCATGTCTTTAGCTTCTTTCCGTCTACGTTCAAGATCTTCTTTTGTTATATTTTTGGCAGTTAATAACCCAGCATTTTTTATCAAAGACGCAGTTTCTTCAAGATCAGCCCTACAAGAAGCTTCAATTTCTTTCAGATATTCATCATTGTTCCTTATTTCATTTTCTTCCTTCATCAACTCTTGACATAATTGTATGATATCTGATGCTATTTGCATATACTTTTCTAATACATCAAGCATTTGATGCACATAATCAGGGTAGACTTCCAGATACATATCTTCTATATAAGGAGCCTTATTACATAAATGAGAGACATTCATCGTTTGAGTTGCAGAACTATAACTTCCTGCAGCCCGTCTACTATTCCTTGGACAAAATTTGAGGATACTCTTTTTTATTTCACTGATAGAACTCTTAATTTTATTATATAGGTAATGGGGAGTTGACAAGCAGTTCTTATTATCTGAAGGAAAAGTTGTATTATAGTACTTCTCCAATTTTTTAATACTAGCATACTCTAGTTCGGCTTTAGCTAAAGCAACATTTAATTCGGCAGTATATTTAATGCATTCATCCTCTGTTTTCAACTTTAGACCAATGCCATTCAATGCACGATTTTTATTGTATCCTGGGATATATTCTCCTAGGAGTTCAAAAGTTTTTTCATTTTTATCTAAAGCCAATTTTGTTTTCATTCTTTTTACTTATTTTTACCTCTGCCAGCCTTTAGCAAAGTTGTTAATAAATTCCTCCTTTCCAGGCAAAGCCAAGAAAGTTGGTGGCGATAGTTTCGCAAGCTGTTATCCTGTGTTGGCTTACCACCCACCATTCGCCTACAAAAATATTTCAAAAATAAGACAAACTTACTTATTTTTTTTTTCAATTTCTGTATATTTTATGCTACATATAAATAAAATGCACCTAAAACCCATATTTAAGTGTATTTAATTTACTATAAACAACTTAGCGAAATATTTTATCATCCATTTCACTATGAATTTCAGATAAGAAAATAAAGGATTGCAATCCATCTTTCCGAAGATTGCAACCCTTTATACCTTTTATCCTTATCTAATGACTATCGTCTAAAGTCAATATCATAACGTACCATTAATAGAGAAAGGAAACAAGAAATAGATTCCTAATCTCTCAAGCACCCTACCGGCACAACATATACACCATCCTGTGGACGCTGGTAGGCATATTTACCGACACCAGTCAACACCATTTTGAAAGATGGAGACTTCATCTTATCGGTATCGATTTTACTTTCCAAGGTCACCAGGTTTCTTGCGCCCTCCTCTATGAGCTTGTCGCCACCCAGCTTCACCTCTATCAACCCATACTTGCCATTACGAAGATGAACCACAGCATCACACTCCAGACCATTTTTATCACGAAAATGATAAACGGAGCCGCCTAATGCATCGGCATAGACTCTCAAATCACGCACACACAAGGTTTCAAAGAATAAGCCAAATGTACTCAAATCATTAATCAAGTCATCCGGTCCCATTCCCAATGCAGCCGTTGCTATCGAAGGGTCGGTAAAATATCTGGTATCAGAAGTACGTATCGCCGACTTGCTTCTCATATTCGGGTTCCAGGCTGTAGAATCCTCTATCACAAATATCTTCTTCAAAGCCTTGATATAGGAATAGATGGTATTCTCACTAACCTCAGTACTCTCATTGTTGGCAATATCTGCCAAAATGGTACCTGCCGTAGCCTGACTTCCCTGATTTCTCGCATACGAACGCATAATCCTCCTTGCCAATTCACTATCACGGTTGACTCCATCTACACGGGATACATCGAATCTGGTTACTGCTTCAAAATACTCAATAGCCTGCTGTAAAGCTGCCTGTTTGCTTTTCTTATCCAAGGCTTTCGGCCAGCCACCCCGACAAGTCAAATATGCCAGATGCTCCAAGTCAATTGGGTTGATTCCTTCTACGAAGTAATCCGTCCTGTCGGTTGCGAACAATTTGGCAAGGCTAACCTCTCCTGTAGAATCTCCTGATTCCCACAAACTCATCGTTCTGAGTTTGAGCCAGGCAAAACGCCCCGTACCCGTATGAAAGATTTCGTCATAACTAGGTGGTACAGCAGACCCAGTCAGTATGAACTGCCCATCATCATCACGCTTATCCACTTCATTTCTGACGGCATCCCAGAACTTAGGTGCTATTTGCCATTCATCTATCAAACGTGGCGTTTCACCCCGAAGCAACAGTTTGATATTGGTATTGGCCATAGCAATGTTCTGCTCCATAGTATCTGGATCAGACATAGACAGGATACTTTTAGCCTGTTGGCTGGCAAGAGTAGTTTTACCGCAATACTTAGGACCTTCTATCAAAACAGCTCCCATCGCATCCAGTTTTTCTGCCAATATTTTATCTGCAATTCTTGCTTTATATTCTTTCATAAAATCTCATTTTTAATTTCTGATGCAAAAATAATATATTTTATTGAATATCAAGCAAATAAAATGGTTAAACTTTGTTGCTTTTCTATTCTATTGTGGCAGTTGGCGCATTTTCATTGTGGCAGTTGGCGCTTTTTCGCTGTGGCAGTTGGCGCATTTTCGTTGTGGCAGTTGGCGAATATTTCCTATAATTGTCAGTATTTGCACAATACAACGATTGATGGCGCAAAATTACAAAATCGCCTCTATCGTATAATGGTAATCATTATTACAAAAAAAACTCCGAAGAACCAAAATTGATTCTTCGGAGTTTTTTGTACACCCTTAGGGATTCGAACCCTAGACCCACTGATTAAGAGTCAGTTGCTCTACCAACTGAGCTAAGGGTGCCTCTGCTAAAAGCTTTGTTTTCAAAAGCGAGTGCAAAGGTAATACATTTTTCTGAAACCACCAAACTTTTATGGATATTTTTTGAAAAAAACTTTCATTTTATCCATCATGGTTGGTTGATGAAAGCATTATTCCTTCAGCCAACCACCTATCAGACTGATGATTTCCTGTCTTGTAGGCTCAGGAAACGACAAGATGCGAGTTTTGTGCGAACCGCCATGACACATATAAACATGCAGGTTCTTCTTGTTCTTGGTGAAAGGCAAGCCATAAATGCCCGAAGCTCCCCAAGGATCGATATCGCCATAAATATAAACCATCTTCGGATCATTCTTGGTCAGGAACTCTACCGTATGATTATAGAGTGCTGGCGAGAACTTCACGTTTTCTGCTCCCTTTGGTACCATCAGTTTCTTCAGATAGCCTTTAGCTGTCTTGATACTGAGATATTTCTTGAATGGTTTGGTATAATAGCCGTAATAACCCAACTCCCGGGCTGCCTGCACATCAAACGAGGCTGTGGCATTATAATTGGTGAAATACTCCGGCTCACACATGTTAATCCAGTAATCAAACACCGTCTTGTCATCTGCCTCTCTTGCAGGAATCTTGTTGATGTCTTCTCCCCACTGCCAGAAAGCAAAGGCGTATTCGAATACAGAGTAATCAAAAATCTCTGCCAGCGGAGCATTGAATACATATTTCTTATCGTTGCAATATTTCTCGAACATTGGCAGCAACGCAGCCTTTCGCTTGAAGAGGAGCAACTGGAAATCGAGCACCTTCTGTCGGTTTTCCTTGGTTGATACCTGATATTGCAGGAACTTCTCATGTCGTCCATCCTCCACACCCTTGTTGAGCGGAGCTACGTATGGCACAGAAATATCTACATCATCAGGGAAGTAAGAACGGTAGAACATCGTAGTCTGTCCGCCCTTGCTGATGCCGGTAGCAATCCATTTTCCCTTGTACATCGCATGCAGGGTCTGGTTTACATGATGCAGATCATAGAGCGAATTCTCAACGGTAAGATAATCCCAGTTGCAAGGACTAGGCATCGACTTGTCGAAATAGCGATACTCTACGGTAATGATATTCGTATCGAAGAGTTTGGAAAGTTCTTCAATATATCCTTCACGCAGCGCATAGTTGGCATTATATCCTTCTGTCACGAGCACGGTAGGACGGTCGAATCCTCTATGGCAGAGCACCACCCTCTGTTCGAAATAGCCCTTGGATGCATCCTTGGCATCGAGCTGCTGCTTGATAAAGAACACATACTTTTCCGGGAAATGCGTACTTTTCAGCGTTTCCACGTTACTTACTCCAGGCAAAGCAGCCAGTTGCTTACCAGCCACGCCCAGTTCTGCCGCCAGCATCTGCAAAGGCAGGATGAAGAGCAGCAGCAGCAATTTCAAAAATCTCAGTTTCATCTGATTCTCTCTTTTTATTAATTATATTCTAAAATTCAAGATTGCGAAATACATTCTATATGTTTTCTAAACAGCTGCAAAGGTAATGATTTATTCTTGTTCGGCAAAGAGAAACAACACCTTATTTATTATATGGGCAGCATTTAAGGAAATCAGAACAAGAATCCTGCATTGATATAAAATCCTACATTCTTACCCAAGCTAGAATAATTAGCCTGAATGCTTACCGGACCCAATACGAAATCATAGGATGCCCGCAAGGCTCCTCCCCACAAATCATCACCGATGAGAATATGAGAAAACTTGCGGGCTTCCTTGCCATACTCTCCCAAAGCGGTAAGGTAGAACTTTCCTTTCACCCGATAGCGGAAACCGAGTTGACCAGTCACCACATTGCGCTCCAGCAGATGAACATGCTGCGCACTCTCCCATGCCACTTGCCAAGGCAGATAGTAACCATCAGCTGCTCCACCTGCAAAATTCTGATAAATGGCTGGTACGGAACTTCCAAACAAGAAGCGACTTTTAAGTTTAGGAAGCAGATAGAATCTGGAATTGAGACGTACGGCACATTCTCCTTGAAAAGCAGCCTCGCCAAAAGGATTATCATCAGCATAATGTATTCCGTCATCCGTATGCAGAATGCCCTGAACCTGAATGCGGCTGCCACGGGTCGGGAAATAACGGCGGTCGTAAGTATCCATCACAACAGATGCAAAGTAATTCAGAAAATGGTCTGACGAACGTAACTGGATGCTTCCGTCGCGTTCGAACATATCAGAATGATAATGATAATAATCAAACTGCACTCCCGATTTCAATCTGAAATTACCAATATCGCGGGTATAGAATCCAGCGAAAGAATGCGAAAGAAACTCCAGGGCATCCAACTTATACTTATCTGCATAAAGGTCGAAATCATAATGAGCCATACGATAGGAAATGCCAATTTTCGCTCCGAAAAGGTTGCCATAGGCATATTTCATTTCCAGATATGGATTACGGGAAATGCGTCCTGTAAAGGCATAATGATGACGGGTAGAAAACTGCTGGTTGTTGGATATCTGAGCTATGACGCTCGCCAGATCTTGTGTATCAAAACGTGCACCGACACTGATTCTTCTGGATTCGTTGGGTTCCAGCATGAATACCAGGTCATAAGGTTCCTCGTTAGACTGTCTGTATTCTACACGCGAAAAGATATTCAGTCCCCTGAGCATGGCAAGTGTGCCATCTATCTCCTCTGGTCTGACTTCCGAATTCTCCCGTAGAGCAATTTTCTTTCTAATCCACTTTTCTTCCTCTCCGCTGATGCCTTCAATCTGGATGCTTCCTATATGATAGGCTTCCGTCTGAGAAGGTTTCGGCTGTTTGAGGCGTTTATCCTGTAATGTATCATCAGAGGCAACAGAATCACAAGCATCAGCATAGATATACTTTCTCAGAGCCATCAGTTCATCCCATTTCTGACGGGCAGCCTGTTCTCCCCGCTGTATCATCGTATCAATGGCTTCAGACTGGAAGCTGGCTGCCGAATAACCTTTCAGAGAAGGATTGATATAAAGATCGGCTTCAGCCATATTCTTCCGGTATTTGTTCTGCCCCATCATACTTATGAGCTGTTCTACAACAGAAGAAGCCGATTTCAGCTCTTCCTTCTTCTTCCAGCCGGTACTCAAATCTACACAGATAATCACATCCGCTCCCATTTCCTTTGCCACATTAACTGGCAGATTGTTCAAGGCGCCGCCATCCACCAGCATCTTCCCTTTCCATTCTACCGGAGCAAACACGCCCGGTATCGACATGCTGGCACGCATCGCCATAGGCAGCGAGCCCGACGAAAACACCACCTCCTTGCCTTCTACCAGATCTACCGCCACGCAACGGTAAGGAATAGGCAGGTTGGAGAAATCATCCACCTGATGATACCCCACGGTAAGTTTAGAGAAAAGGTTAAAGATATTCTGCCCCTTCACATAACCGGTTGGCAACGAGACCTTCCTCTCTTTGGAAAGAGGAATATGAACGATATATTTCTCCCTTTCTTCTTTAGAAAGAAAAGTCTCCGATTCACGTTTCACCTGGTCGCTCAAAAGGAAAAGCCAGTTCTGGTTACGGTAGAGGCTATCGATATCCGCAGCATCGTAGCCGATGGCATAGAGTCCGCCCACGATGGCACCGATACTGGTTCCGGCAATATAATCTACAGGAATATCAGCCTCTTCCAGCACCTTGAGCACACCTACTTCAGCCGCACCCTTGGCACCACCTCCACCCAACACGAGCCCCACCTTCTTGCGTGGCTGCTGGGCTTGCAGAGGAGTATGTGCAAAGAAGCAGCAGAATAAAACCCAAAAACATAATATCTTATCTCGATGTACCATCATATTGCTCCTTTTTAAAATGAATAACTGACACGGCAAATATTCTTCACTCTTCACCAACCCCTCCGGAATACCGATAAACAGGGCGGTTGGCGGAGGTGAAGAGTTCTCAGAAGCTCTTCACCCACTCTTCACCACTCTTCACCTAAATACTTTTTCAAGAATCCGACTTTATCTCCATTGCGCAATCTTCTGTTCTAATCTTGCAATCAAATCATCCACTGGATGACCATAGTTCGGGTCATCCAAGTGCTTGTCTATTTCTGAGCAATGCTCCATCACCTGCTCCAGCGAGCGCCCCATAGGATAGGAATCGGTTTCATAAGCCTCATCCCATGATACTGATGATGCTGCCGAACGATAAGCAGGCGATGGCTCGCAGACCTTATCCCCTGCTATTTTCGATTCCTCGATATGATATTTCTTTTCCTCCATATTTCTTTCGCTTATATAGTTCTAATGATAATCCTTTCTTATTATCCTGCTGGCTCGCAGGTTCAGCTTACTAGGGTCTTGGCGCATATACCAGAGATCCACAATTCGTACAAGATTTGAATCTTCATCATAGAAATAGATAATCTTGAAGTTCTTCATGATGATGGCGCCACGATACTTTTGCCATTTCTGCAATTCAGGAACAAAAGGATAGCCGGTCGGCATAATTTCCAAACGATGCCTAATCTTCTCATACTCAGCATTCCAATTCTTCACCGTTTTCCTTCCAAATTCAGAAAGTGCATATGCCACACACTTTTGAAATTCTGCAAGAAAAAGCCTTTCAACTTTTATTTCTACTATTTCCATCCCGGTATTGCCTTTCGCATCTCCGCTTCAAATTCATCTATGGAAATCCAACGGTCTGGATCATCCAAGTATTTCTCAACCTCTGCGCAATGCTCCATCACCTGCTCCAGCGAGCGCCCCATAGGATAGGAATCGGTATCGTAAGCCTCATCCCATGAGGCTGATGATGCAGATGATGCTGCCGAACAATAAGCAGGCGATGGCTCGCAGACCTTATCCCCTGCTACCTTAGATTCATCGATATGATATTTCTTTTCCTCCATATTTCTTTCGCTTTTAAAGTTCCACGTTACTTATTGGTGCAAAAATACGAAGAAAGATTGGAACTCGCAAGAAAATCTGAAAGAAAATGGCTGAGGACTCTGAAATTTAAAGGATTATGCGAATCAATCCTGATACAGCAAAGTTGTCATATCATAATCCTGACCGATAAATATTATGTGGAAGCAAACACGGAAATACTCTTCACTCTTCACCAAACCCTCCGGAATACCGATAAACAGGGAGGTTGGCGGGGTGAAGAGCGGGTGAAGAGTTGCTGATGACTCTTCACCTCCCGGAATGCCGATAAACACAGGGGATTTGGGAAGAAAGGTGAAGAGTGAAGAGATTTTTGCAGAATGCTAAACATAAATCATATTGATAGGATCGGGAAATCTGGTTTTCCTATCTGCGATGACTGTCTTATAGGAACAGCTGACTGTTCCCTATTCCGCTAGTCGGCTGTTCGCCCCAAACAGCCTACTGACCATACGCAAACAGCACACTTATCTTTCGGAGATAAATATCAGAACATCGGAGATTTATCTGCCAAAAACAGCCATATCAAAACAAAAACGGAATGAAACTTCCCTGAAATTTGGAGAGTTTTAAAAAATATATTACCTTTGCACCCGCAAAAAAAATAAGATTATGAACGGATTGTATACTATATTATTATTGGTGCTGAGCAACATCTTCATGACGCTGGCTTGGTACGGGCACCTCAAGTTGCAACAAACGGGCGTGAGCAGCAACTGGCCTCTTATCGGTGTCATCGCCTTCAGTTGGGCCATCGCCTTCTTCGAATATTGCTGTCAGGTACCAGCCAACCGCATCGGTTTCGTGGATAATGGCGGACCGTTTAATCTGGTCCAGCTCAAAGTGATTCAGGAATGCGTATCGCTCATCGTCTTCGCCATCATCGCCAATATCCTCTTTCAGGGACAGGGATTGCACTGGAATCATTTCGCAGCCTTCTGCTGTCTGATTGCAGCCGTTTATTTCGTATTCATGAAATAGCCGGATAAAGAGTTAACTCAATATAACTCCTTATCCGGCTACCTTTTTAGTTTTACACCTGCCTTACACCAGCTTATAGATTTCGCTCGGTGTCTTGCGCTTCAATACTTCCAGCTGGAAGTCCTTGCCGGCTATGATGCCTTTGCTGCGCAGGATCTGCTCCACGGTTTTGCGTGCCAGCTCAGGATGGTTGTTCTCCTCGCTGAGATGACAGAGCCAGACGTGATGAAGCTCCGGTGTAGCATAATTGGCAAGCGCCTCGCCACAATCGTCGTTGCTCAGATGACCGTTATCTCCCAGAATGCGATCCTTCAGATACTGGGGATAATGACCCTGTTGGAGCATCTCTACACTATGGTTCGCCTCGAGCACAAGATAGTTGGCACGGCCGATAAAGTCGTGCATCTCTTCAGTAATATGCCCCACATCGGTGATGAGGCAGAAGTTCACACCTTCGCACTCCACGAAATAGCCAACATTGTCGGTACTGTCATGGGGTACGCCGAACGGAGTAATCTTAAACTCGCCCAGTGTGAAAGTTACGTTCTTCTCTATCACACGAGCATGGTTAGGCTCTATCTTCTTTCGAACACAATAGTTGCGCTCGATGCCTTGATGTACTTTACGGGTCGTATATACCGGTAGATGATAGTCAGTACTCAGACTCCCCACCGACTTTACATGGTCGGCGTGGTCATGGGTGATGAGGACGTGATGCACATCCTCGAAGCGAAGTCCATAGTTATGGAAATGCTTCTTCAATATTCTTATTCCTACTCCTACGTCTATCAGTATCGAATCCGTATCAGTGTAAAGATAATAGCAATTGCCACTACTTCCACTGCCAAAGGATATAAATTTCAGCATTTTAATTGTTATTTTCCATGCAAAGTTAGCAAAAAAGATTCTTATTACAAAGTTTTTTACTATCTTTGTGCCGAAATATCGCAAAAAAATAGAATTTTTAAGATTTGAGAATCATGATAAAGAAGTCGATGATAGGTTTATGCATAGCTGTGGCATGCATGACCGCAAGTATATTCAGCCTTTCGGGATGTGAACCTCACGAAGGCAGCGAGGACCAGCTGAAGGCTGATGTTGATTCGTTTGCCAACTATTATTTCAACTGGCATTTCCCGAAAGCCGTGAAGTATTGCACCCAGGAATCGGAGCGCTGGCTGCGCTATGCTGCAAGTAATGTGAACGAGACCGACGTGGAACTGCTGCGCCAGAAACCGGAGGATGCCAGCATCGAGATTACGGATATTGATTTCGGTGACGATGAAACAAGTGCCACCGTTACCCTTACGGTTCATAATTTTCTGCAGATGGACAGCATCGGGCAGGATCCGCAGCTCATAGAACAGGCCGATTTCCAACTGCCGATGTGTATGGAAAAGGGGCTCTGGAAGATTAAGTTGGATAAATTGCCTTGAAAAAAGTAAGGAGTTTCTGAGGGGCATCATAATCAAAAAGATGCCATACAGAAACTCCTGGCTATTAACTATAAACTGTTAACTATAAACTATTAGCTGCATTTAGAACGGCAGACCTACTGCGAAATGGAAGGCGAAATCGCGGTCTAGTTTCGGGTGGATAATCGCCCAATGCTCTTCCTTCGTTCCGTAAGCTGGATTGATTGCCTTCATACCCATATCCAGACGGAGAATGAAGTAATCGAAATTCAACCTGAGACCTAAGCCATAGGCTACAGCTATCTGTTTGTAGAATTCATCTATCTTGAACTGGCCGCCAGGCTGATCCTGATAATTGCGAAGTGTCCAGATATTACCGGCATCGATAAACGCTGCACCCTCAAACTTCCAGAAGAGCGAAGTGCGGTATTCGGCATTCAAGTCGAGCTTCACATCACCCGTCTGGTTGATGAAATCTATTCTGCCGTCAGTTCCCTTAAACTTGCCCGGACCTAATTCTCTTACGCCCCAACCTCTTACCGAGTTGGCACCACCTGAGAAATAACGCTTTTCGAAAGGTAGCATCGTACTGTTGCCGTAAGGATAAGCCACACCGATGCCCGCATGCAGCGCCAGAGCATTGCGCTTATCAAACTGCATCAGATGGGTATAATCTACATCAAACTTGGCATATTGGGCATAAGCTATATTAAATAATGTACGCTGCCCCTGGCTGTTCACCTTGAAACCGAAAGCCTTGGAAACACCACTCAGCAGATTGCCCGAACTCTCTACATTCACTCGCACAGCATCTACCCCATCGCTATAACTCAAACCGAAACCCATCTTCATGATAAACAGGTCTTCGTAATTGTAGCGGAGTATGGCATTTCTGTTTTCTGCATTATCGAGATAGTCTCTCTTGAAAGTCTCGGATATCCATGGCATATACACATAGTTGAGATCGAGCAGGTCGAAACGCCAGGCCAGATGATGGCGAGGCTCTGTCCAGCGATAACGCCAGGCAGTAGAGAATACGCGGCGATGAAACTCCGGACGGTTCTGAAGATTCCAACTTGCCGACAACTCGCTGTTTGCCGTCTGTCTTCTTCTGAAATTTCTTGAAAGGAAAGGCGCCAAGAAGCGAGGGAAGACCAGTTTGCCTTCAACCGAATATTCTGTATAGTTCTGATCCTGATACCCCTCCAGACCGGTAATAGCCTCGTAGGCTCCACGAAGTTCTATGCTCAGCTGCTCACTACCTCTGAAGAGATTTCGGTTGGTATAAGTGAGCGATGCAGCAGCTCCCAAATCGCCCGCCGTATTGGTTCCCTCCGGCTGGAAGGCAATGGTAGAAGGCTTGTTGGTACTGATCTGGATATTGCAATCCATCTGCCGGCTGATGCTGTCCCTCCCCATTCCGCTCTCCGTACCCTGGTTGCTGTCAGGCACTTCAGAGAAACTGATGTTGGTATACTTCACCGCCTGCAGACGGGCAAAGTTGTTATAGGTGCGCTGCAAGGCAGCGGCGCTGTAGGGACGGCCTTCGCTGAGGGCAGTGGCATTGAGCAAAACCTGATGGCGCAGATGGATTCGGTCGCTGTCATTACTCAGATAGTTGATGTTTCTGATTTCATATCGGGTATGATCAACCTCAGGAGCATTACTGTTTGCCTTATACTTCATCAGGTGTAGCGTCAGGGCGATATCCTTCTGTCCCGCAATCGTATCGGCAGAAAACTGGATAAAATCTTTATGAAAGCGGAAATAGCCATCATTGGTCAGAAGGCTGGAGATACGCCTGCGTTCATTATCCAATGTTTCTACCGTAAATCTCATACCCGGCTTAATCTGCTGATTATCGGGGTTATCGAGATGCAGAAGTTGCTGGATATGTTCATCTTCCACCTCATATTTCACCTTACCTATCATAAAAGGTTCTCCGGGATGCAACAGATAGGTAGCATCCAGTTTCTTTCCTTTCTTGGTGGTATAGAGCGACACCCCGGCATGCATGAAGCCCTGGTTCTGCATGGCGGTAAGCAGATCCTGACAGGAGAGCCGCGCCTGCAAAGTATCGTAGATGACAGGCTTCTTGCTGAAAGGATTCTTGAAGAGCGAGAAGAGTTTCGGCTTCTCTTTCTGGCGCACATACTGCTTGAGCGCCCCGGCATTATACCCTGCCGAGTCGCTCTTCACTTCCACCTTATTTAATATATACTCCCCTTCCGGCACCATTTTGCTTGAAGAACAAGATGCTATGAGTAGCGGCAAGGCAAGTAATGAAATCGTTTCTTTTTTCAAAATATCTATCGTTTTTGATATGCAAAGATAATGCAAAACAAATTAAATACAAAATATTTAGCACTTTTTATTTTGAAATGTCTATATTTTATGTTACCTTTGCACACATATAGACAAAAAATAAATGATTAGCAAGAATAAAATAAAGTATATACGTTCGCTCGAACTGAAGAAGAACAGAAATAAAGAAGGAAAGTTCGTGGCAGAAGGTTTCAAGGTGGTAGACGATCTGCTTGCTCTGCAACCTGCCGACCTGATTGTGGCTACCGGCGAATGGCTCCGGGGCAAACACTTCGGGGCTGAAACCGAAGTGATAGAGGTTACTGATGAAGAACTGAAGAAGGTGAGTTTCCTGCAACATCCGCAACAGGTGCTTGCCGTATTCAAACAGGCAACATCAGGAGATTACTCTATTAATACCAGCGAACTGAGTCTGGCACTCGACGGCGTTCAGGACCCAGGCAATCTGGGCACCATCATCCGCATCGCCGACTGGTTTGGCATCACCCATATCTACTGCAGTCAGGATACTGCCGACGTATACAATCCGAAGGTGGTGCAGGCCACGATGGGCAGCATAGCAAGAGTGAAGGTAGAATATGGCGACCTACTGGGACTGGTAGAATCACTTCCTGCCGATGTTCCCGTTTACGGCACCCTGCTCGATGGCGACAACATCTATCAGCAAAAGCTCGAAAACCGTGGACTTATCGTGATGGGAAACGAAGGAAAAGGTATTTCGCCAGACCTGGCAAAGAAGGTAAATCACAAGTTGCTCATCCCTAACTTTCCGGAAGGTAGAGCTACCGCCGACAGTCTGAATGTGGCTATCGCTACCGCCATTACCTGCTCTGAATTCAGAAGAAACTTTTAAAAGTAAAAGGGTAAAAAAATAAAAGCGATAATAAGAAATTAAAACAAGATAGTTATGGAAGTAAATGAATTATTTAAGCATCGCAGCATAACTGCCTGCATGAGAGCATCATACGATACCATAACAAGTGACTTCAGATCACTCGTAAAACAGACATGGACTACCCATGTTCCATTTGCAGTATTGCTGGCTATCGTACTCTATTTCCTCCTCCCCAACAAACCGCTTCACGATTGGGGAGCCGTGAATCCGATGGCTTCGTTCATTCTGCAAACCATCATTTACGGAGCCACTATCGTGATGGCTATCGTATCATTCTGGCATCTTCTGCCAAGAAAGCAACTGTGTCCTAAGGGCGAAAAGCGCAAGATAGGAAAATCTCTCCTCCGCATTCTCCGCCACTTCGGTGGTTTCTTTCTGACCAGTTTTCTCGGCATGATTATCGTAGGCATCGCTACCTTTATCGCAGCCCTGCCTTCCATCATCCTCATCATCGCACAGTTCTATTCACAGCTCGGTGCACTTGATGGCGACCCGCTCGGTGTGCCGGGTTATTTCACCCCACTCCTCTTTCTGGTGTTCACCATCACCTTCCTGCTCATCATCTATGCCCTGAGCTGGCTTGGCATTTCACTTGCCTATCAATTCGGCTCTTACAAGGTGCAAGACGAAGAGAAACAGAGAATGAAGGAAAGCCAGAAAATGGCAACTACAGAGATAGAAAAATATTAATCGTATTAACATAATATATAAGAGACATGAAACAGACAAGATTACTCTTCATCGACCGCGATGGAACGCTGATTCAGGAACCTGAAGACGAACAGATTGACAGCTTCGAGAAGCTGGTATTCACCAAGGGCGTGTTCCGCAATCTAGCCTTCATTGCCCAGCACACCGACTACGAGCTGGTAATGGTGAGCAACCAGGACGGACTGGGCACCGACTCCTTCCCGGAGAACACCTTCTGGCCAGTACACAACTTCATCATCCAGACCCTGGAGAGCGAGGGCATCCACTTCGCCAAGCAGCACATCGACCGCCACTTCCCGGAGGATAACTCGCCAATGAGAAAGCCGGGCACAGGCATGCTGACCGAATACATCGACAATCCTGCCTACGATATGGCAAACAGTTATGTAATCGGTGACCGTGAAACCGATGCCCAGCTTGCCGAAAACCTGGGTTGCAAGAGTCTGATTCTCGGAAAAGACGGCATGGACTGGGATAAGATAGCCGAGATTCTCTTTGCCGGTGACCGTATCGCAGAAGTGAAGCGCACCACCAAGGAAACGGATATCTACATCAAGGTAAATCTCGATGGTTCAGGCAAATGCGACATTTCTACCGGTCTTGGTTTCTTCGACCACATGCTGGAACAGATAGGCAAGCACGGCATGATGGATCTCACCATCCATACCAAGGGCGACCTCTATGTGGATGAGCATCATACCATTGAGGATACGGGTATTGCACTGGGCGAATGCCTGCTGCAGGCTTTAGGTGATAAGCGCGGAATAGAAAGATACGGCTACAGTCTGCCGATGGATGACTGTCTCTGTCAGGTTGCATTGGATTTCGGTGGCCGTCCATGGCTGATTTGGGATGCCGAGTTCCATAGAGAGAAGGTGGGCGAAATGCCAACCGAAATGTTCAAGCATTTCTTCAAGAGTCTGAGTGATGCGGCAAAGATGAACCTCAACATCAAGGCTGAGGGCGAGAACGAGCATCACAAGATAGAAGGCATCTTCAAGGCACTTGCCCGTTCGCTGAAAATGGCGGTAAAGAGAGACATCTACCACTTCGAGCTTCCTAGCTCTAAAGGAATGCTGTAAGAAGTTTATAGTTAAGAGTTTATAGTTTATAGATGACTGTTACTATAAACTCTTAACTATTAACTATAAACTATTATTAGAACTTTGTCATGAACTCCACAACAATCTTGTCCTTTTCTGAAACTTTAGCTATACCACCTTTACGATAGAAATATTTCTCGTAGTTGATACGGATATCAGAGATGAATGGCTTGGCAAGACTCAGGGTTACACCGCCCGTAACACGATGGCGCTTATAATCATTGATCTTCAATGCACCCAGTTCCGTATCAGAACCGCCATATCTTGTACCATCACTGTGGTCGCTCATGAAATCATATCTTGCCAAAGGAGAAACCTTCCTGATGAGACTCTTAGGATTAGCCACCGGAATGTCATAGCATACGAAACCATCGAATGCATGAACATCGTGGAAGGCATCCTTGCTGTAATGCTTGTAAAGATACTCAGCCTCAGCAATGAAACCACCCTTGTGGAAGGTGATACCGCCATCATACATCGTTACCGTAACATCAGATGGCTTGATCTTCTGGGTACTCAACACCAGATTCACATTCGGAAAGAGGAACTGAGCCTTGGCAGAATAGTTAACGCCCTTGGTCCAGTAATCCTTCTGGTTGGTCAAGCCCGAACCGTTGAAGATACCGGCATTCACCACGATAGGGAAACCTACATTCCAGGTGTATCCGATTTCAGCACCCACGTCGCGCACGTTGCCCACCTGCTTGGCGATGAACGAGCGGTTGGCGAAGTACTGCTGATGAGGAGAACGGTGAGCATCAATAGTGAATGGCACGCGCTCCTGACCGATGGTAAGCTGCAGGGTCTTCCAAGGCTTGATGCGGGTATAAGCATCGAGCATCTTGATCTTACCCTCGTCGCAGAGGTCGATTTCAGCCTTGTAACTAACCTCCTTTGTTACATTACCAGCTACATTGATACGGGCCGTACGCACCTCAAATCGTCCCTCCCCTTCTTCGGTTTGGTATTCATACTTAGAACGGATGGTTCCACCAATCGTCATGTTCTTGACGAATTCAGGCACATCGTTTCCAAGAGAACTCTTTTCTGAGTTTTGGGCATTCATTCCCATCGACACCATAGCGAGTGCCATCAACAGATACGTTTTCTTCTTCATTTTTACCTTATTATATATATATACCTTAATTGATTGTTACCAACAAGAAAGCAATCCCGCTATGAATCGAAATCCTACAAGATGCCATTCTATTTCTTTTCGGCTGCAAAGATAAGGATAAAATGTTTCTACCACAAAACATAAGTGTTACAAATGTGTTACATTGCCTGTTTACAAAGCGTGTAATATGATTGTAACGCCCGTAATATCGTTGTAATATCATCGTCACAAACATGTAACCATCTTTTCGCTCTAGTTAAAAAATATCGCCGTACCTTTGCAACCGAAAAGAAATACAATTAACATATATGATTTATGAAGGAAAATAAAAAAGCGATTTTGGATATTCTTAAGAAGAAATCCAAGAAAGACGGTAAGTTTGAAAACTTGGTTCTCAACCTCGCCTTACAGAAGATTGACAGCGATAACTTTGAGTTTGACGGCGAGGCAGTCTATACCGCCGACAAGAAGCGCTTGGTTTACTACATGAACCATGATGCCAGTTTTACGATTCCTGAGGGAGTAGAGATTATCGGAGAGATGGCATTCCGTGGCAAGAAACAACTGTCTCATGTCATCATCCCTAGTACGGTGAAGGAGATTGAACATGATGCATTCTATGATTGTGATGAATTGGATAACATTTATATACCTGCCAGCGTGAAAGCTATCAAAGCATACGCTTTCGCTGAATGCGACAAACTGAAGAAGATTACTTTCGCAGGAACTCCAGAAAAGTTGAGTCGTCATACTTTCGATGACTGCGACCTGTTGCACGACATCATCGTTCCTGCCGGCAGCAGCAAGTTCTTCCGTAAAGAGCTTCACTTCATCGACGGAGATACTGATTTCCTCGTATTGGAAGTACCAGGCAAAGATCCTAAAGAACCGTCTAAGAACAAGAAGGATGAGAAAGTTTCTGAAAAGAAAGCTAACGCAGAGAAGAAAGAAAAGACTTCTGAAAAGAAAGCTAACTTAGAGAAGAAGGAAAAGACTTCTGAAAAGAAGACAGTAGAAGAAAATACAGAAAAGAAAGAAACTTCTGAAAAGAAGAATAACAAGGCCAAGAAAGAGTCTGCAAAAACAAAGTAACTCAATAATTAGCAAATAGTTATGACCAAAGAAGAATTACTCAAAAAAGCATACGTAGAACGCGATATCAGTTGGATGTACTTCAACCATCGCATTCTGCAGGAAGCAGAGAAAGAGTACGTACCATTGTTGGAACGTCTCTCTTTCCTCGGTATTTATTCCAATAACCTTGACGAGTTCTTTCGTGTCCGCGTGGCATCACTCAACCGCATGCTCGACCAGAAGCTCGACAAGGATACCGAACAGCAAATTAAGAAATCACTTAAAACAATAAATAAACTCAATGAATCTTATTCGAAAGAATACACTGAGGCGGTGGATACGGTTTTCCGAGAGCTTGAAGTACACAAGGTTCGCCTGCTCACCGAAGACCAGCTCAACGACGAGCAGAAGGAGTTCCTTACACAGTTCTTCTACGACAAGCTCAATGGTTCTGTCAACCCTATCTGGCTCAACGAGATAGACGACCTCTCTACCCTGGAGGACAACCGCATCTACCTCGCCGTAGAAAAGGCTGAGGATGACAAGAAGAAGAAATATGCCGTAGTAAAGGTACCGGATAGAGTTTATGGACGCTGGGTAAAGGTGCCGGCAAGCGATGGCTTCGACAACATCATGTATCTGGACGATGTAATCAGATACTGTCTGCCACTGGTATTCCTCGGTTTCAAGAAGAGCACCTATCGTGCCTTCAGTTTCAAGTTTACCAAGGATGCCGAAATGGAGATGGACAATGATGCCGACTTCGGAACCATGGAGAAGATTGCACTGGGTGTAAACAGCCGTAAGAAGGGTGAAGCCGTGCGCGTAATCTACGACCAGGAGATGCCGAAGGAACTTCAGAAGAAGCTGCGTGAGCGATTGAACACCAAGGAGTTGGATGCTTCTCTGGCTGGCGGAAGATACCAGAACCACAAGGATCTGATGTCGTTCCCAGATTGCGGACACAAGGAACTGAAGTACGAGAAGTGGGCTCCTATCATGAAACCGGAATTCCTCTCAAACGAGAGCATCCTCGACCAGATTCGTGAGAAAGATCGCTTCATCCACGTACCCTACCATAGCTTCAACGGCTACATCCGTGTGCTCCGAGAGGCTGCTACCAAGCCAGAGGTAAAGGCAATCAAGACCACCCTCTATCGTCTGGCAAAGGATTCAAAGGTAGTAAAGGCGCTCATCACCGCTGCCCGCAACGGCAAGAAGGTAACAGCCGTAGTAGAACTTCTGGCACGTTTCGACGAGGAGAGCAACATCAAGTGGAGCAAGCGCATGCAGGAAGAAGGCGTAAACGTAATCTTCGGTGTAGAAGGACTGAAGATTCACTCCAAACTGCTCTATATCGAATCAAAGAAGGGCAACATCGCCTGCGTGGGAACCGGAAACTTCCACGAGGGCAACGCCAAGATCTATACCGACTATCTGATGATGACCGCCCGTACTAAGCTGGTAAACGAGGTGGCTAAGGTATTCGATTTCATCGACCGCCCATTCTCACCATTCCGCTTCAACGAGCTCCTCGTATCTCCAAACTCCATGAAGAGCCGCATCCTGCGCATGCTCGACACCGAAATCAAGAATGCCAACGAGGGCAAGGAGGCTTGGGTGAAGATGAAGATCAATCACATCACCGATACCGATATGGTTAGCAAACTCTATCAGGCTTCAATGGCTGGCGTGAAGATAGACATCGTGATCCGTGGCAACTGTTCGCTGGTGCCAGGCATCGCCAAGCTCAGCGACAACATCCGCTGCGTGGGCATCATCGACCGCTATCTGGAGCACAGCCGCATCCTCATCTTTGCCAACGGAGGCAAGCCAAGATACTTCATCGGTTCTGCCGACTGGATGCCTAGAAACCTCATCAACCGCATCGAGGTACTCACCCCGGTATATGACGAGGATATGCAGGCAGACCTGCTCCGCACCATCTCCTATGGTATGAGAGATACGATGAACGGCCGAGTGGTAGATGGCAAGGGCGGCAAGGAATTTGTGGAAGGCGAACCATTCCGCAGTCAGGAAGAACTTTATAAAGCATATAAATAATGATGAATTTAGCATCCATTGATATCGGCTCCAACGGAGCCCGACTCCTCATCAAGCGCTTCGATCCCGAGGCAATCCGAGAGGAAGACCGCATCAAGAAACTCATGTTCATCCGCATCCCATTGCGATTGGGCAAGGATGTTTTCACCCTGGGAAAGGTTTCCAAGGAGCGTGAGAAGATGATGCTCCACATGATGAAGGGCTTCAAGCAATTCATGAAACTCAATGACGTAGAGGCATTTCGTGCCTGTGCCACTTCAGCCATGCGCGATGCCGAGAACGGCAAGAAGGTGCTCAAGAAGATAGAGAAGCAAACCGGCATCAAGCTCGAAATCATCAAGGGTCAGGAGGAGGCACAGCTCCTCTACAATAACCTGGTAGAGAAAACAGACTCCAACGAGGGCAGCTTTGCCTACATCGATGTGGGCGGTGGTTCCACAGAGGTGAGCATCATCCACAACGGTGTGCTCGCCGAGAGCTATTCCTACAACATGGGTACCCTGAGAATGCTGAGCGGCAAGGTGACTGCCGATACCGAAAAGCTCTTCAAGGAGAACCTGACGAGATATGCCGAGCAATACGGCGACATCAAGATTATCGGTTCGGGTGGCAACATCAACAAGTTGAACAAGTTGGCACGCCACAGCAAGCAGGACGCCAAGAACCTGACGCTTGCCGAGCTGAAGCGCCTCTACTCGATGATGCAGCCCCTGAGCATCGAGGAGCGCGAGATTTCCTTCTCTCTGAAGGAAGACCGTGCCGATGTCATCATTCCTGCCGCCGAGATCTTCCTCAAGGCATGCGAATACCTGAAGTGTGAAAGCATCATGGTGCCCAACATCTCGCTCGCCGACTCCATCGTGGATGGACTCTATGAGAAGATGATGGCAAAAACAGAGGAATAAACCACTTCATCCACAAATAAAATAAAAGATATGTCTATATCTCAAATTTTTATGCTATCTTTGCACGGAAATGTGCGAAGATGGCATTTTTTGTTTACCTTTCGCCTCTTCTTGCGTCATACACATAAAAAGGAACAAATGGAAGAAACAGAATTTGAACATATCGCCCAGGAAATGCGCCCCAGGTTGACGGCACATTGTCAACGCTATCTCTCGGCAGGAACCCTTGCCGAAGAAGCTGATGACATCGTGCAGGAAACCCTGGTGAAACTCTGGAAGATGCGCAAAAGGCTCTCTGAATACCAGAGCATCGAGGCCTTAGGTATGACGATAGCCAGGAATCTCTGCATCGACCATCTGAGACGCAACAAAGCCCAGACGGCATCGCTGGAACAGATGAAGCATCCTGCAGAAATCTGTACGGCAACCGAGCGTACCGACCAGACCATCATCGGCGAAGATACGCAAAGGCGACTCAACAGGGCGATGGACAGGCTTCCGGATACGCAAAGAAGAATGCTGCTATTGAGAAGCGAGGGAAAGAGCCTCGATGAGATTGCCGAAATCTGCGGAGCCAACAAGACGAGCACCAAGACGATGATTTCTGCAGCAAGAAGATCATTGTTGAAAATGATGAAGTCATAAACTCTAAAAATGAAAGAAATGAAGAAACTAGAAGATATAACCTATCGCCACGAGCTGATAGAGCGCTACCTCGATGCTGATACCAGCGTGGAGGAAGAACAGGCATTGGCTGATTTCTATCGCCATTGCGAGAATAAGGATTTAACGGATGAGGATCTCGACATCAGAAACCTGATGCTGGGAATGGAGAACTATACTCCGAATATTCATCAGGTGGAAAAGGAAGATAAACAGTCAGATATGAAAGAGATGTCCCTTGCAACTTCTAAGACGCACGAAACAAGATGGGTACGCCTCTCTGCGATACTTCTCGCTACAGCAATGCTGGCAGGACTCATCTTCCTGCTCTTCCCTATCAAGGATTATTTCTCATCCTCTTCCGAACAACCTGGTCTTGCCAATCTGGTTCCTACAGAGCAGATGGTTCGTTCGCAGCCATCTTCCGAGGATGAAGACGGGAACCTGAACGCATACGAAAAGATGGAGCGTGCCGACTCCCTCTTCCTGGCTGCAACCCAGGATATCGTGACCCCGCAGGAAATGAAGTCAAGCAAGATGGCCCTTGCCAAAAGAAAGAATATCGCAGAAAGAAGTGAGAACCATACAGGGAAGACTGCAGGAAATACAGAAGAGACCTCTTCTGACAATAAGGAGAAAACTTCCGGCAATACCGAAAAGACCTCTTCTGAAACAGAAAGAAGCATTCATGAAGATTTCAATCAGATTTATGAAGTAGCCTCTGCCGCCCTGCCTTCTGCCGAGCAGCTTACCATCAACCGCCAAGGCGATAACATCGTTATCTCAACCCTGGACAACGACGGCAACATGCAGCATTACACCATCAATATCACAGAAACGCAAGATGGTAGCTATCAGCTACTTCCTTTGGCACAGTTAAACGAATAATAAAACATTTCACGCTTATGAAAAAGTATATTTTCACCATTGCATTTGCCCTGCTGGGCATAACCAGCAGTATGGCATCCAAGGCAGATACCCTGCGTATCTACAGCATCGACGGCGAGCGCATTCCAAACTTCACCGGCAAGGAGCTTATCGGTAAAACCATCAAGAATTACCAGGTAAACACCAACGTCCTGCCGGCACCCAAAAGAGATGTGATAGAGATTCATATCATCACCACTACCACACCTCCTGCCCCCAAGCCAGACCCTCACTATCTGATCAAGGGCAGAGAGCAGGAGCTGACTAAAGAGGAATTCAACAAGATTTCTCCCAGCAAGATCAGAGCCATCGAGATCTTGAAAGAGGGCACCAAAGCCATTCAGGAAAGAGGCCTGAAAGAAGATGGCAGAAGCTACATCATCGTTACTCTAGAGAAATAACAGACAAAACATATCCCTTTTTCTTCAGCGACTCAATCTTAACGGTCACATCATGCTGAAGAGCATGGCGGAGATACGTCATCTGCACATTCACAGCCAGGGAGTTGGCATAGCTTACGGTACCCCACACCGCCTCCTGTATCATCTCCTTACTTACTACATTGCCGATATTCTTCGCCAACAGACGGAGGATGTCGGCTTGTCGGCTGGTGATGAGCACACGAGAGGAACGGGTACGAAGCTCATTGTTGTTATAGCAGAAGGTGGTTTCACCGAAATGATACACCTCCTCTTCTATCGTCTCACTCTCATTCATGGAGAACCGCTCCTCTATTCTTGCCAGCAACTCTTCCGGATAGAAGGGTTTGGCAAGATAATCGTTTGCCTTCAGGGAGAAACCTTTCAGTCGATCGTTCTTCTCCGTACGGTCGGTGAGGAAGAAGATGAGCACCTTCGGGTCGATGGTTCTGATGCGCTCAGCCACCTCATAGCCATCCATCTCCGGCATATTGATGTCGAGCAATACCAGATCGGGCTTCACCTCCGGGAACTGCTCCCATGCCTTCTTGCCATTGCCGGCATAAGTCACATCGTAGCCATGCTGCTGCAGGAAACTCTTCAGCAACATGGAATACTTCAAGTCATCGTCTGCAAATAATATCTTGATCATTTTTTCTGTTGTTTATAGCGTTAAACCGGATGCATCAGGAGTGTTGCGGGATGACGATTGAAATTCTGGTTCCCTTGCCCACTTCGCTCTGCATCATTTTTCTGCCCCCATGGGCCTTCACAATCATATCCACAAAACTCAAACCCAAGCCGATGCCTGGCTGCATCATATCCGGGTAAGCATTGCTGCGATAGAACTTCGTCCAGACTCTCTGCTGCTCGTCGGGCGAAATTCCGATACCATTATCTGATACAGAAATCATGACTTCCTCCTTCTCGGTATCTCGGCAGGCAACATGGATATTGACGATATCGCCGGAATACTTCACCGAGTTCTCCATCAGATTACTGACCACATTCAGAAGCTGGTCTCTATCTCCCATCATCCGGTCGGAAGTGCGCTGGTAAACGAACGAAACATTCACCTCCTTCTGTCTGTTTTTTCGATACACTGCCACCAGATTCTGCAAGGCGGCATGGATATCGAAAGAAGTCATCTGGAGCGGGATATGTTCCTCTGCCCTGATTACTTCACGAAGTTTGGCGAGATAAGCGGTCAGGTTATCGCTCTCCTCTCTTACGGTCTCCATGATGAGGGCATTCTCATCCTTCTCATCTGCCTTTTCTGTGTTTGTCTTTTGAGCAGAGAATACAGATACACACATCTTCAGCGTCTGCACGGGGCGTTTCAGCTCGTGAATCATCGTATGCACAAAGTCGCTTCGCATCTTATCCACCTTCTTCTGCAGGAGCATCACCTTGATGAGATAAGCTATGCTCAGGAGAAGCATGATGGTAACCAGCAGACTTCCTATCATCTGCCACATCATTCCCTTCAGGATGGGCAGCATCAGCACCTGCATCCTCATCTGCATCGACTGATACTGAATAGGATTGAAAGGCACTTCCACCAGCATTTCGTGATGAAACAAGGTAGGAGGCTCCACGATTCTTGTCTGCCACAGACGATGCTTTCCCGTCTTCATCTCTGCCCCGATGAAATCATTGCCCAGTTTCCTACTGATGAAACGGTCAAAATGCGCCTTGTCAAAGCGGGTAAGCTGGTAAGTGATGTAAGTATTCAGGCAATCAAAAGAATTGTTGGAATCCGTCTCACGCAAATCGAAAGTATCTCTCTTCTCCATCACGTTGCCGAATCCCGGCTTGCTATATACCACTCCACCAATGATTGTATCCGTGTCCAGCGGAGAGCAAACCGTAGTACAGGGACCCTTGAAGTCTGAAAAATATGCCGAGACGACATAACCGATATGTGATTTTTCTTTTACCGCCGCTCCGATATTTGTCAGATAGGCAATAATCGCCTGTTCCGCCTTTTCGGCGTTTTTCTTCCCCATCTCTCCCATCGAATAGGTCACGCTATTGTAGAGCCAATAGGTCTGCAAGCCTATCAGCAGGAAAGAGGAAAGGATGGCGAGCAGCCAGACTTGTTTGATTCTTCTATTCATATCATTTTTTCTTTTTTCGATGCAAAGGTACGAAGATTTCACTATATATAATAAGATGAAGCAAGATTATTTTGCCAGCGTAATGTTTCAGTAATGATTATTTGCGATTTTGAGCCAGAAAAGCTGTTCCTTTGCAGACGAAAACAAAAAGCAAGGAAGAAAATGAAGAAAGAAACAGTTATATGTGCGATGCTAGCCACCGCCACCTGTGCAACAGCACAAAATGGGAAATTCCCGGCATCCGGAGTTTCCGCAGACTCAATACAGACGGAAAATGATTCGATCAAAGCTAACCAAGAAGCTGAGATTAAAGCTGATAAGGAGGCAGAGATTCAAGCCGTAACCGTAACAGGTCATCGCCCGATGTACAAGATGAGAAACGATGCCTTGGTTACCCGTGTCCGTAATACTCCTTTGGCAAAGGAGCCAACGCTGGATGATGTATTGAAGCACATACCCGGTATGAAACAAACCGCCGACGGAAGCCTGGAGGTAAACGGACTGGGAACACCCACCATCTATCTCAACGACAAAAAGGCTACCTCTGCCGAACTCTCTCATCTCGATGTGATGCTGATAGATGAAATAGAACTCATTACCACTCCTGGGGCAAAATATGATGCAACGACGGGAGCCGTACTGAGAATCCTGACGAGAAGAACAGACGAGGGTATATTCGGCAAGATGCAGGTGTATGATAAATTGAGCGAGGTGAACACCAACCACGAGGAATTGACCCTGGGTTGGGTAACGAAGAAGATTTCGCTCACAGGATTTTACGGCTACACAGACAACCGATACAATGTGCATCAGCCACAGGAAGCGCTCGTAAGAGCCAAAGATGGCGAATATCTCTTCGGAACCGACCGCCATGGCAAGAACAAGGCAAATTATAACGCTACAGAACTCAACTTCGACTGGTTGCTCAGCAAGCAACACGAAGTGGGAATACAATGGGAAGGGCTTTGGCTGAATGGCGGCAGAAGCGAGAAACAGCAGCAGTACTATCGCTATCCTAACCCAGCAGGAGAAGATACAAATAGAGAGATGAAGCTTTCTGATGCGGATGGCGAAATGAAGTATTTTGATGCGGAGAGCCAGCAATGGGGACACCAGCGCAGTCACCACTTCAATCTCTTCCATCTGGCTAAATGGTCGAAACATCTCTCATCACAGATTTATCTGGACTATGCAAGGAACAAGGATTCTGACAGACAGCCTATCACGGAGAAAGAAGGTAGCGAGATGCAGGAAACCCTCAACCGCTCCAATTCGAGCTACGATATCTATAGTGGAAGATTCGAAGTCAAGCAACTCATCTCTGATAAACATTCCATCAACTATGGTGGCGAATGGAGCCTGATGGAAGGCAAGGGAAAAACCGAAAGTTCTGCCGATATGCTTGGAACTACGGAATACAAAAACCACGATACCAAGACGGCAGCTTACCTGCAATATCAGGGTGAAGCTGGCAGATGGAGCTGGTGGGCAGGCATCCGATACGAGCATCTCACCTCCCGATACACCAATCTGTCGGAGATATCTCCCGATAATATGGAGCGTCATTACGACCAATGGTTTCCATCGTTCGGTATCACTCTCAAAGAACCGTCGTGGCATCACTCGCTCAGCTTCCGCACTACCACCGCCCGACCTTCTTTCAGTCAGCTAAGCGGGAACATCTACTATACCTCGCGCTTTCAGTATCAGATCAGCAATCCGAAGCTACAGCCTGTCAACACCTATCGTCTGACCTACTCGGTGCAGTGGAAAGATTTCATGGGAATGCTGAGATACACCCGTACCGACCACTCCATCATGTACGTGCATGAGGTGCCGGAAGACAAGCCCGTAAGATACGTGAGTACATTCATGAACTTCAACAAGATTCAGAAATACATGGCATATCTCAACTGGGGACACGTCTTCGGCTGCTGGCGTCCGAATGTCAATGCAAGCATCACTTACCAGCGCTTCTCCGTAAATGATCATGGAGAGCTAATCAGCTATAACGGAGCAACTTGGAATGCATCGTTTGAAAATTACTTCACACTACCAAACGACTATCAGCTGTCGCTCTCCTACAGTTTTGACAACGGAGGACAAGTGGGCAAAACGAAGTTCAGCCCCACTCAGAACTGGAGTCTTGGTGCCAACAAATCGTGGATGGACGGCAGATTACAGGTTGCCTTCAGTGCCAACGACCTCTTCCATCAGCAGCTCTTCAAGGAGCGAACCCACGAGCATGCCGTTGACTTCTCCCAGACTGAGGATTACAAGCTATGGAGCTACAAGTTGACCGTAACCTGGAAATTCAACAAGCGCAAGGGAAGATACAACGGCATGAACAGTGCGGAAGATGAATTGAACCGACTATAGCCGGACAAGACTCTCTTATCTTAATGATCTTTATAATTTCAAGTATCCGGGTTATCCCACTCCCAGCAGTTCTACTTCGAATATCAGGGTAGAACCGCCTGGGATGCCCGGCTGCGAGAACTTGCCGTAACCCATCTCGGCTGGGATGTAAAGTTCCCACTGGTCGCCCACGTGCATCTGCTGCATGGCAACAATCCAGCCATCTATCAGGTCGCTCAATCGCATGGCGAACGGCGTACCGCCACGGCTGGAATCAAACTTCTTGCCGTTGATGGTCCAACCGGTATAATGAGCAGTCACGATGCTGCGTCGGCTAGGCTGTGCGCCCTTCGGGTCGCCCTGCTTCAACACCTTATAATATATACCACGAGGCAGCGCCATAACGCCCTCCTCTTTTGCCTTTTCCTCCAGCCAACGCTTGTTGGCCTCAACATATTCTCTTTTTGCCATAAAACTATTTGATACTTGATATACTATGATTTTTGCGCAAAGTTACAAAAATCTATCGTATCTGCAAAAGAAAAAGGGGAACTTTTCTTCTTTTATCAAAGAAAAGCAGTACCTTTGCATCCTAATCATCAAAAAATACGATATGCCACAATCACTACATATTGCAATCATTGGTGGGGGTGCCGCAGGATTCTTTGCGGCGATAGAGGCCAAGCGCAACTTCCCTCACGCCGACATCACTATATTCGAGAAGAATTCGAAGGTTCTCGCCAAAGTGGAAATCACGGGAGGAGGAAGATGTAATCTTACCAATTCCTTTGAGGAGATTTCCGACTTGAAACAGGCGTACCCCCGAGGACATAAACTGATGAAGCGACTCTTCAAGAGATTCGACTACCAGCATGCCTTCAACTGGTTTGAGGAGAACGGCGTGCCACTGGTTACGCAGGAAGACCAATGCGTGTTTCCGCAATCACAGGATTCGCACAGCATCATCGACTGTCTGGTGAATACCGCCAAGCGACTGGGCGTGAAGATACAATGCAACCACCAGCTCACCGCCATCACCGAACTGGAGGATGAGCGCCTGCTCCTGGATTTCAAGGTTTCAAAAGAAAAGGGAAATCTATCGGGTGCATCTTCTGCCTCTCATCCCGTTTCCGAAATCAGGCAGATTGCCTTCCACCGGGTAGCCATCACCACGGGCGGTCATCCCAAGCTGGAAAGCTTCAAGCATCTCTCTGACCTGGGACATGTGATAGAGCAGCCTATCCCATCGCTCTTCACCTTCAACATCGCCGACAAGGCTTTCAAGAACCTGATGGGCACGGTGGCAGAACCTGTATATACCAGCATTCCGGGCACCAAGCTGAAGGCAGAGGGGCCGCTCCTCATCACCCATTGGGGCATGAGCGGTCCTGCCGTGCTGAAGCTCTCATCCCATGCAGCCCGCTATCTGCACGAGAACAATTATCAGATCAGGATTTCCGTAAACTGGGTACACGAGAGCAACCGCTCGCTGGTGGAAGAGAACATCCAGGGCATCATCATCGCCAACCCACAGAAGCAGCTGGCAAACATACGCCCCTATAATCTGCCATCCCGCCTCTGGCTCTTCCTGATTCAGAAGATGGGATATGCACCCGAGAAGAAATGGAGCGAAATGGGAAAGAAGGGCTGCAACCTGCTGATAGAAACCCTCACCAACGACCTCTATCAGGTGAACGGCAAGGGAGCCTTCAAGGAGGAGTTTGTTACCTGCGGCGGCATCAGCCTCAGCAACATCGACCTGCACATCCTGGAGAGTAAGGTGTGCCCTCACCTCTTCTTTGCCGGCGAAGTGCTCGACATTGATGCCATCACCGGCGGCTTCAATCTGCAGGCAGCCTGGACCACGGGATATGTGGTGGGACAACATATCGGAGAATAGTCTATTCCTCTTTCGATACAAAGTCTTTCACGATGCGGGTGTATTCCTCGTGATGGTCGCGATATGCCATAGCATGAACGGAGCCTTTGGCGATGAAGATAGCTTTTCTGCCCTTCGTCTTTGCCTCGTAAAGGGGATGCAGCATGGCGTAGGGCACGAAGGCATCCTTATCGCCATGGATAAAGAGCATCGGTTTGGTGCTCTTGCGAACCTGCTCTATCTGCTGCGCCTCGGCAAACGACCAGCCGTAGCGATGCTGGCAAAGAGCTGAAGTGGTATTCATCAGCGGGAAGGCAGGCAAGCCAAACTGGTCTTTGAGCTGAGCGGAAAACTCATCCCACACGCTGGTATAGCCGCAATCCTCCACAAAGCACTTCACGTAATCGGGAGTCTTCTCTCCCGATACTGCCATCGTGGTTGCCGCACCCATCGAAATACCATGAATCACCTGACGGGTATTCATCACTCTTCGTTCTTCATTTTTCACTCTTTGTTCTTCACTCTTCACTTTAAAAATCTCATTGGCGATTTCCGACCATCTGATGACATCCCATCTATCCTTCCATCCCATCTGGATATGATCGCCCTCGCTCTCTCCATGTCCATACAGATCTGGCAGGAGCACATTATACCTCATATCGTGATTATAGAGATAGGCGATGTGCAGCATTCCCTCGGAGCGCACCTGATAGCCATGCACCACCACGGCAGTCTTTTCCGTAGTCTTCGGTGCATAGAGATAGATGGCATGGGCCTTGTAGCCCGACGGCATCGTGACAAAGGTATCCTTCACACAATGGTGCTGATACACAGAGTCCATCCAGCCAATCATCCAGGGACACTCGTTCTTCATTCTGTTCTTCCAATGCTCAGCCGTCATTCTCTCCTCCTTCGGATAGTTGAGCGAATAATTGAGCATATAGTTGCTGCCGCCATACAGTCCCAGCATCACGAGCATCACCAAGCCCAGAGCCGAAGCGGTGCCTATCTTTCTCATCTTTTTCTGTTTCATCTTCTTCATTTCTTATTGCTATTACATATATCTATTATAGAATTTCCGCTGCAAATTTAAGGAAAAAGATGGAAATGGCAAAGAAATAGAGGAAAAAATCCTGTTAAATTGAAGCTATAATCTGCTCTTTTCTGCATTACCAGCACCCGTACCCTTATACTTGCTCTTGGTGGCATTGAAGTTATAAGTTACCGTCAGAGCAAAAGAACGAGAATTCATCTTGCACTTCTTGAACATAGACATACATGTAGCAAACGACTTCTGATTATCGTTCAGACCATGGAAGAGATCGTTTGCCTCCAACTGAATGCTAAGACTTTTCTTTAGGAACATCTTCTTGACAGAAAGATTCAAAGCACTGACACTACCCACTTCTGAGAAGCCAGAACTATGAGATGAAGATATGAAATAATCTACATTAGCCGACCAATCGTGACTCAAGGAAAACCAGTTGTTCAACCGGACAGAGAATTGAGGCTTGCGGAGATTACCATAATAACCATACTTCTCACCATTCACAAACTGTTGTTCAAAATCTAACTCCCACATCGGATGCCAGAAACCAAACACAGGAGTTGCCACTAAAGATAAGTCCATCACTTGTAAATAATCTATATTATAGGGCTTACTAAGCAGAATATCTGAGGTTGTATCATATAGCATTTCAAGAGTGGTGATGGCATGTTTGTTATAACCATAATTGGCAGAAAATCCTAACCAACCATACTGAACATCCCATCCTAAATTATATATATTGGTAGGAAGCAAGGAAGGATTGCCACCCTCGTAAATATAACGGTTGTCATATCTGGTAAAACCAGAAAGCATATCATAAGAAGGACGCTGAGTTTTCATCGATGCACTCCACTCCATCTGAAGTTTCCCCTTCTGATAACCAAGAGAGAATGTAGGGAACACATTATCGTATGTCCTATTCATCTCCCGTTCAGAGCAGTCATGACTTACATGCTCATATCTTGCTCCAGCCTGTAAGCCAATATGATTGCCTATAGCCAGATCGATATTGGCAAATGCTGCAAAGTTTTGCTCTTCTATCCTACTGTCAGAAGTGGCGATATACTCCTGTTCGTTCTGATAGAAATTATGAACATGACTATTGGTATATTCTGTTCCAACATTGAGATTTACTTTTTCAGAAAGAGGATAACCCAATTCCAACTTACCAGCCAACATGCGGCGTTTGTTTCTTGTTATACTGTTCACATCACGTGAGCCAAGTTCCTCACTCATTTCTACGGCATCTTGAAAAGTCTTATCAGAAGACCAAAGAGCGGTAGCGTTCAGATTCACACTCATCTTGCCCAGTTTTCCCTCATAGTAGGCATCCGCCTCATGAACAGGACCTTGAATCGTACTACTTTCATCGTCATCATACTTCACTTTGCCTGCATGCTTCCCATCTTCCTTCACCTCATAGTCTGACTGCAGATTGAAATATTTATAGGTATTATTATAGACACTATAGAAGATACCCAATGAATTGTTATCATCTATCTGATAGTTCATTCCCCATTTTCCGTATGGATTATGGGAACGCAACGTTCCTGAATAGGGCATCGCCAAGTTTACCTGATGCTGATTACCCATAATCGTGGTCTCCGTAGTTTGAGAAAGATGACGATAGGTGTCATTCCATGCCAAGAGCGAGAAGATATCCAAGCCACCCATGCGATAATTGAGATTTAAATTCTCTATCCAATTATTCTTTTCGACAAAGGAATACTTGGAATAGAGACTGCCACTCAAACCCGTTCCCTGTTTTTTGATGGTATGTATGCGAATAACAGACCCCACCTCGGCACTATATTGTGCACCAGGATTGGTAATGACATCCACACTTTTCACTTCCTTAGAAGAGAGATGCTGCAATTCCTTGGTATCGGTAACTTTTCTGCCATTGATATAAATCTCAGGAGTACCTTTTCCGAATACGCTACAACCTCCATCGGCGTTCACTCTTACACGAGGAATCTGCTTCAACAAGTCGGCAACCATACCTGCATCACTCAGTATTGTACCCTGCACCTGGGTCTGGAATCCCTCGCGAGTCAGTTTTGTCTTTGGGCGAACCGCCTTCACCATCACTTTCTGCAGGTTCATTGTAGCCTCCTTCAGAGTAATAGAACCTATCTTACCAGTATTATAAGTATCGACAGCGGTATGATAGCCCACACAACTTACTCTTACTATCGCCTTTCTCGCTCCACAGGGAATCACGAACTGGCCGTTCTCATTCGTCACACCGCCATTAATCAATGAAGAGTCACGAACATTCAGCAGGGCTACATTGGCGAAATCTACAGGGCGTTTCTTATTGTCTATGATACGGCCTATCATCTTGGTGGGAGTCTTCTGCGTACACTCCACAAAGATGTTTTCGCCATCTATCGTCATCTTCATCGGATAGAAACCCATAATCTGGCGGATGGCATCCGGAGCGGTTCGCTTCACGATACTTGTAGTAACCGTGAAATCCTCCAACTCATCATACATAAAGTTGATACGATAATCCTTGGTGCTCTTGGCAAGGATGGTGAGCGCTTCTGACATAGAAGTGTTGCGGAAGCTGCGGGTGATGCGTTGGGCATAGATGGTCTGAAGAGAAAGGCTCATCAGACCTGCCAGCAGCATGATATATCTTAATCTTTTCATCTTATTCCACAATTAAAGTTTGACCTTCATGACGAATATTCACTTTCTCGAAATGATTCATCAGTTCGATGATATCATCCAGACTCATGTTCTTCTCCAGTTGCAGGAAGAGACGGATGTGGCGAGCCGACTCGTTCTGATAAGTTACCTGGAGATGGAAATGCCCGGCAATAGGAGTCAGGTGTTTATCCCACAATCTGGAGAACACATCACTCACCACATCCCTCGCCTCCTCATTATCATGGAGCAAGGCAAAGGCGAAGCGATACATCTGCTCGTAATGGTCGTGGAACAGCCGTTCCATCCGCTGTTCTTTTTCTTCTGTCATCACGTCATTTTCTTCTTGTTTCTACTCTTATATACAAGCTTTCCTGAAATCAATTACCCCTAAAATGAAGAAATCTTCGACTTTTTTTCGAAAAACCTATGCAAAGGTAATAAAAAACACCATAAAACCAAGTATTTTGAACTATTATTGCAAGAAAACCCTGCAAAAACTTGGAACATAAAAAATAAAATCGTATATTTGTGGCAAAAATGGAAAGATAATGAAAACGACAAACGATTATATCACCATACTTCGCAAATACCTGAGCACTAAAGCTGATGCTTATGGTATTACAAAGATTGGAATCTTTGGATCTGTGGCTAGAAACGAACAGACCGAAGACAGCGATGTTGATATTTGTGTGGAAATGAAAAAGCCAGACTTATTTACAATGGTTCACATCAAGGAAGAACTGCAAGAGCTCTTTGGTAAGCCTGTAGATATTGTCCGACTTCGCAATAACATGAATCCGATGCTTTTGAAGCAAATTAAAAGAGATGGGATCTATGCATGACGAAGAACTCTTATACTATTCACTCAAACGAATAGCTTCGACTATTGAAAGAATCATCAATAATTCTCAAGCGATTGATGATTCACAATATTATGTACTTTCTCCTGCTGGCATGGAACGCCTCGAAAGTACCTGTATGTTGCTTCTTGCAATAGGAGAAAGCATCAAGGGGATTGATAAAATGACGCGGAAGCAACTTCTTCCTAACTACCCAGAAGTAGATTGGAAAGGAGCTATGGGAATCCGTGACATTATAGCTCATCACTACTTTGACATAGATGAATCTATTGTCTTTGATGTAGTCAAAAACAAACTCCCTGGAATGTTAGAAACAATTAATAAGATGATAGAAGAATTATAAGAAACATCGGCCAAGCAAAGAGCAAACCAACATGGTTTTGCCTTCGCTTGACCGATTGTCATATATTCATTGTTGTATTAAGAGAGAAATCTATTTAATAGGCTCTGCATGGATACAATAGTAACTCTTCAAGGGATTTTCCTTATTCTTTTTCAAGATTAAAGCAACTAAACATCCCTCATAATCAGAGTTCCATTGCGCAGGCGTATAGCCCTTCCAATACATCACAAGGTCTGCATCGGATGGCAAAGCCTTGAAACGGTTGCGATACTTCTCTCTGTTAGAATTATCTACCACAACACCCTTACCATACTGACCATAATACATATCCATCAGATCAACCAACATTCTTTTCTCCTCAGACAGTACAGCCTCATGCTTCTTCATGCTTTCCGGATCCTCAGAATCCAACAGCACCCCTGATACAATGTATTTCAACTCAGAATATGGCTTTTCTGGAAAATCAGGAGAATAACGAGGAGAGACTATCCGGAACCGCTTGCTCCGGTCGAAGATGCAATACAAATCATAGTCTTCATTAGATGGATTCAGCAAATCAGAAGAGCCGAAATCGTAACCCATGAAACCAGTATTATAGATATTGAGATAGATGCCGGAAGAATAAACCACACGTCCACCCTTATAGCCATCAGCAACAATCAATGTTCTATCTTCCTCCGTCATAGAAGTATTACGGCTGATCTGAAAAAGATAAGTGGTAAGGTTAATTGACACAACACTCCAATTGTAATCATTTCTGAGACTCACTTCCCTATCTGGCATTCCCTTACAAGACCATACAATGGAATCATAATAATGATAATAAGGATTAGCTGATGAGTTATTGTTCTGATAATCGGTCAAATCAAAACTCAAAAGTCTGAATGACTGAAATTTACTATGTCCATCACCCATTCCATGCGCATCCTTAGAATTGGCATATACACACCGAATATAATAACGGCAATCATCCGGTACTTTTTCAGTTTCATTTGGCTTGTCTTCTTCATCACTCTTATCAATAGTATAAGTATTCTGCACATTAATCAGTTCTAATAAAGATAAACGCTGATATACCACCAAGCCATAAACAGCTTTTTCCTGATTGTCAGCTACTGTCACCGAACCAATCTTCTCCATCACATACAGGTAAGCTTCATCTTCATGAAACTTCACATCCAGGATTTGCATATAATCATCCACCTTACCTGCCTTATTTGTTTTGATGACAATACCCGTCGCATCATCATACGACCAATCCTGCTTCTTGAAACAGAATGTACGTGTATCTTCATCACGATAATAAGTCATCAACTGATTCTCAGATAAGAATTCATAGACCTTCGGACTATAATCCTTGATGCCTTCACGATAATCAGTTTTCGCAAGTTTACCGTTTTCCTTCACCTGATAGATGCCGACAGGTTGCCAGCCATAACTTACAAGCCAAGAATTCAGAACATTCCTATCTATATCACAGACAGGAGCCTTTCCGTCTAAGATGCAATACCCGTCCTGATTTAAAACAAATGACTGGTTGAACAGTTCCTTGTCATTCCAAGGAAGGCTGTCCAACTTATCATCATCACTACTACAGCCAGTTAGCATCCAGATGCCAACCACCATGAATATCATCCATAAACAACGCTTCATATACTTTCTGTTTTTTATAATCTGTTCTTTTCTGAATTACCGGCACCCGTACCCTTATACTTGCTTCTACTAACATTAAACTTATAGCTGAATGAACACATAATCATTCGGGTATCGGTATATTTTCTGGTATAGATATCGCTGGTACCATATACCAATCTTGTGGAATTGCGCATCGTCGCAAAAAGGTCATTGCCCGCCAAAATGACATTCAGGCGGTCGTGAAGAAAACTTCTACGCAAAGAGACGTCCACTCCTCCTTGTGCCATATAAAGCGGAAGCGAAGAATGGCCCTGCGTGTTCCAACTCATATCAAGATTAAGCGTCCAACCGCATAGTAGTGAAAACGCATTATTGAAAGAGCCGATGAATATCGGCTTGCTGTATGCCTTACCACCAATGGTCAGAAACTGCTTTCTAATACCAGCGTCCAACGTAGGATGCCACCATCCTATCGTCGGCGATGCCGTCAGTCCCACGTAACAAACCTGAGAATGATTCAAATTACGAAAGGTGTACATACTGATTAACTCATTGTCATGATACGGTTCTATCACCTGATAGCAAGGATCTACAAGATAACGCCAGTTGGCAAAAAACTGGAACCATTTATATCCCAGATTAATTCCTATGCCATGTTCGAAGGTTGACTTGAGCAATGGGTTTCCACCCTGATAATAATAGCGACTATTATATTGCACGTTACTACTTAACTGACTATAGGAAGGACGACTCACCGTCACCTTATAAACCATATTCATTTTCACAGTCCCGACAGGAAAGGTCAAGGACACATTCGGAAAGAAATGGTCGTACTTACGACTCTGGTCGGGTACGAAATAATCCTTATTCTCCTCGCTCCAATAATCACCACCTGTATTATAGTAATTGGAAGAAACATGTTCGTATCTGAGGCCAGCATTCAGTTCTACCTTGTCTAGTCTCAATCCATAAGAAACAAAGGCTGCAAGATTACTTTCCTTCACCTGGTCGTCCGTCTTGCCTGGCAAGTCAGTTCCCTGTTCATCTATAGTATAAAGATTGGCACGGCAACTTTCGGTAAACTCATTACCAATCTTCAGGGTACCTTTCCATACCGGAAAGCTCAGTACCAGCTTAGATGCATGCATCCAACTATCAGCTGTGAAATCAGATTCTATCGTACGAGAATCTCCGCCCTCAATTCCTGTTTCTTCAGAATATTGAGTCTGTCCTGTTTTACGAAGATATATTTCCCCATTCCATTCTATGCTCACCTTTCCTATCTGTCCGGCATAATAAGCCGTAATATCCTGCGTAGGTCGGCTTTTGAAACGACAATACATATCATTTGTATAGCTTTCTGTCTTGGAGCCATTCTTCCAGACATCCATCAGCGAATTCCATCCACCCCGACTATAAGGATTGATGTTCACCTCGTAAGTGGCACCCACAGAATGCTTATCATTAAAAACATAATTAAAACCAAGACTTCCACTGGTATAGTAACTCTTGTTTTTGATAATCAAGTCTTCGTCGATACTCATGAGCGTCTTGCCGTAGAGTCTGTTATCATTATGCTGATCCTGATAGCCCTGAGACAAACCACCATACAAATTGGAGAAGATATCCAATCCCCGATAGCGATAATTCAAATCGAGTACTTCACGATGATTGTCCTGATGATTGCGCTGATAGGACTGCCGATAAGTCAATCCCAAACCTTCTCCCTTTTTTCTTGTCGTCTTGATTCTGATGACAGACTGATAGGTTGCATCGTATTCAGCACCCGGCTCGGTTATCACCTCTACATGTTTGATGTCAGAAGAACTCAATCTATCGAGATCAATGGTTCCCTTGATTTTCTTGTTATCGATATAAATCAAAGGTTTACCTTTTCCCAAGACTTCTATATCACCGTTCTTCTGCATCACTCTCGGAAGATGCTTCAATACATCTTCTGCCGAGCCCATTTTCTCCAAGGAGGTTCCTTCTACCTGAGCCACCAATCCTTCAGAAGTCATTCTGAAAGGCTGTCGATGTCCTTTCACTACAATTTTCTGCAGGTTCATTGTTGCCTCCTTCAGAGTTATTGTCCCTATCTTACCTATATTAAAGGTATTGCTTGTCGTAATATAGCCCACGCAACTTACTCTTACTATCGCCTTTGTGGCTCCACAGGGAATCACGAACTGGCCGTTCTCATTCGTCACGCCGCCATTTATCAATGAAGAGTCCCTAACATTCAGCAGGGCTACATTGGCGAAATCTATAGGGCGATGATGCGTATCTACAATGCGGCCTATCATCTTGGTGGGAGTCTTCTGCGTACACTCCACCATGATATTATCCTCCACCTGCGTCATCCTGATGGGATAGAATCCTATCAGCTGCATGATGGCATCGGGAACACTCTGGTTTCTGATGCTCTTGGTTACTCTGAAATCCTCCAGCTCATCATACACGAAGTTGATGGTGTACTTATGCTGGCGGGCATTCAAATCCTTCAACGCTGCAGAGAACGACACATTATTATATTGTCGGGTGATGCGTTGGGCTAATGCGGTTTGAAAAACAGCCACACAAGCACAAATCATAATCCATTTTTTCATATACATCAGTCTTTCTTTTTTTCTGTTACTTATTATCTATACAGTTGAGCCAAGCAAAAAACTAAGCAAAACATAGATTATTTTCGAAAAACCTATGCAAAGGTAATAAAAAGAAGATATTGACTACGAAAAAGCCCCGATGCGTCACGCACCAGGGCTTCGAACTCTTTTTACAATAAAAATGAAACAATCATCTTTGCTAGAAAGAGACTGCTCTTTAAACGTACTGTAGAACTGGCTTATCTATCAAGAGTCCAGTGTCTATATCTTCCTTGATCTTTGCAATGCCTTGGCGAATTTTCTCCAGACTCTTGCCTTGCGGCGACTTGATGCCAGCCGCATACTGTCGCAAAAGAGAAGCGTTCATGCCGATATATTTGGCAAACGCCGAGATGCTGAGCGGATAGTAGTTGAAGAATGCCCCTACATCGAAGACGAAGTGAAACTCCAAGTCTGGATATTCCTTGCCCTCCTCCTCGTAGAACTCCCTCATCTCCTTATCTGCTATAAGAAAATCCTCCATGGCAGCCTTTGCGGTCTTGCCATCACCGATGAGACCAAACGTCAGGTCATCGGTCCCAGTCATAAAGCAAGAATATAAATCCTTGCCAGACTCCACAACAACGGTAACTTTCCTTGCCATATCTTTATATTGTTATAAGTTCATAATCAAAAGTGTTCTTCTCGCATACCAAGATTCTCATGGAAGAAGAACCTGGGCTAAAGCCCAAGTTCTTGATAGATAGATTTGAGAGTGCCTTGCGGCACCTCTCCAGTTCCATGCCGAGGAACGACTACGCTCTTCCCATTGGTAGGATTGGACCAGATGTCGTGTCGGCCTCCATGACGAAGTAGAAAGCATCCCGCTTTCTTTAACTTCCGATACAGCTCGCTGTATTTCATAATCTTAGTACGTTTAAAGAACACTTTGTCCTCATTGGACGATGCAAAGGTAACAATAAAGTTATTTACCACCAAACATTTCGGTAACTATTTTATTACGTTAACTGAGATTTAACATTTGTGGGAACAAACTCCCTGGAATGTTAGAAACAATTTATAAGATGATAGAAGAATTATAAAAAACATCGGTCAAGCAAAGAGCAAACCAATATGGTTTTGCCTTCACTTGACCGATTGTCATATATTCATTGTTTATTAAGAGAGTTTCTTCCTAACAAAAACTACAAGCGGCTCTTTTCTTCATTACCGGCTCCTGTGCCTTTGTACTTGCTGTTAACAGAGTTGAAACGATAGCTTATAGTTAGCTTAACAGCTTGCGAATCGCTATAGTTCCATTTATCGAGCAACATACTTGTACCATAGGTAAACATAGAGTTACGGGCTGTACGAAAGACATCCGTTGCCTGAAATTGAAAAGTCCATTGTTTAAACTTCTTTGTTATTCCCAAATTCAACTGAAAACTCGGCTTCAGGGTTGCTATCGTATTATCACCAGAAGTATGCCCTATCATATCAGCCGTCAGTATATAACCTCTTGAAATAGAGAAAGAATTAAACCAATTGGTCATCAACAACGGATTGTTCAACTTGAGCATTTGCCCATAATGAACCATTTCAAAATTCTGTCCCATCAATACCAAAGACAAGCGAGGAGACCAAATCCCTATACTTGGCGACAATGACAGAACTGCCGTATATGTATTCATGTGGGAACGATTGACATTCGTTAGAATGTTGAGCGGTTTACCTTCACCCGGCTGCAAATCTATCGTATTCACTATGAAGTCATTGATATGTTGAAAACTGAAATTTAAATATACCCATTTGTATAATCCTGCGAAGGTTATGTCATGGATAATTTCAGGCTTCAGAAGAGGATTTCCCTTTTCATAAGTGAAGACGTCATCATATTGCATATTGCTGCTCAATTCCTGATAAGACGGACGACGAGTCTTCATCGTATAATCCAACGAGAAATTGGCTTTGCCTATCGGAAATGATAAACTTGCATTCGGAAACAATTTATCATACCGACGACTTTGTCCATCAATCCAGATTCCTTTCTCATAATAATCAGAAACGGTATGTTCATACCTCAGACCTGCTTCTAAATCAATTTTTCCCAATGGAAGATAATAGGTCAAGAATCCAGCCAACTTATTTTCCCTGATATGGTCATCTGTAGAAGCTATTATCTGTTCCACATTGTTGTAAGTTTCCTTGCGGTCTGTATAGATAAACTCACCACCACCTTCTAGCTTTCCTTTCCCAACAGGATAAGACAGCGCCAATTTAGAAGCAGCCATTACATTGTCCGCCTTGTTTGTGCTGTTAACATTACTTTCACCAGAAGTACTACTCTGCTCCTTAATATTCTGCACAGCCTTGTTCTGGCTAACAACCAAGTCATTATCAAAAACGACATTCCATTTTCCGAATTCTCCCCGATAATAAGCATTCACATAATGAGCAGGAGGCGTCTTGCGATTCCATTTCATATCATAGGATATGGATTCCAACTCTGTCCCATTCTTCATTACACGTTGATATGTAGGCCATGAAGCAGTACTATTTGGTAAAAAGTTTACATTATAAGTAGCACCTATGGAATGTTTCTCATTGAAGACATAATTGAAACCTATCTTTGTGGCAATTTGGGCTTTGCTTTTGGGGAATATCCCGATGTCGCTATGCATTTGCCACATTTCTCCATCTTTAATGACAGTCTTTTTATCTATCTGATGCTGATACCTTTGCGTCAAATCATAATAAAGACTTCCGAATATATCCAGTCCTCCTCTACGCCAGTTTAAATTACCGCCCTCAGACAAAGATGTAGAATGTCCCTGCCGAGCCATAGAAGTAAACCCACCGCTCAGTCCATCACCTTGTTTCTTATTCGTTCTAATCACAATGACAGCCTTTACCGTAGCATCATATTTTGCTCCAGGATTGTTGTTGAGAGTTACGGAGGCGATGTCTTTGGAACTTATTCTATCCAGTTCCCCCTCATCCGTCAACTTCCTTCCATTCACATATACCAATGCTTCACCCTTGCCATAAACACTATATTTTCCATCACTGCCATAAACACTCGGCACTTGCGCCATAACATCGTTGGCAGTACCAGCTTCGCTCAAAGGTGTTCCTTTCACCTGAGTAACAAGTCCTTCATTCGTCATCTCAAAGGTTTTACGATGTCCTTTTACAACCACCTTCTGCAGGTTCATTGTTGCCTCCTTCAGAGTTATTGTCCCTATCTTACCTATATTAAAGGTATTGCTTGTCGTAATATAGCCCACGCAACTTACTCTTACTATCGCCTTTGTGGCTCCACAGGGAATCACGAACTGGCCGTTCTCATTCGTCACGCCGCCATTTATCAATGAAGAGTCCCTAACATTCAGCAGGGCTACATTGGCGAAATCTATAGGGCGATGATGCGTATCTACAATGCGGCCTATCATCTTGGTGGGAGTCTTCTGCGTACACTCCACCATGATATTATCCTCCACCTGCGTCATCCTGATGGGATAGAATCCTATCAGCTGCATGATGGCATCGGGAACACTCTGGTTTCTGATGCTCTTGGTTACTCTGAAATCCTCCAGCTCATCATACACGAAGTTGATGGTGTACTTATGCTGGCGGGCATTCAAATCCTTCAACGCTGCAGAGAACGACACATTATTATATTGTCGGGTGATGCGCTGGGCATAAGACTGCTGAACCCCAAACAGCAGGAAGAGAAGAAGAAGCTCTCTGATTAGCTTGCCGCTAACGGGCATTGGTTTCCAAAAATCTCTCATAAATATATCCTCCTATCTTATTTCACCATCAATGTTCCGTCAATATACTCTATCTGTATGCGGTCGAAAGCATTCAAAATCTCAAGGTTCTGCTCCAAAGTCTTCATCTTGTTCCAGTTGAAGAAGAGACGGATGTGCTGGGCACCGGCATCCACATACTCCACCTTGACATGATAGAAACCGGATAGCTGAGCCAGGATGGTTCCCAATTCAGCATCATCAAACACCACCGGCTTCATATCAAGCGAATCCTTCTTCTCTGCTGTTGCAGCACGAAGACTGTCATTCGTCAGCGCCTGGGTTGTTGCCAACTGTTCTGTCGCAGCCTTGTTATCCGCAGTCTGATCAGAAGCCGAGAACCCCAACCAGCCATTGTGAATCGCAGCCAAGGCTACCCCCGAAAGAAAGATGATGCCAACGATGGATGCGGCAATCTTCATCCGGTTGCGATAAACGCTCTTGGATTTGCCGGCATCCATCGCCATCTTACCCTCGTGATGTGCCTGAACAAACTCCTTCCAAGCCCCATCCACATCCACCTCCTTCGGATTGGCTTTCTTGCCAGCCATTCTCGCCATCGCCAGTTCATGGAAGAACTCCTTCACTTCCTCATCGGCAAGCAGGTGCTCCACCTGCTCGTCGGTATATTTCTCGGGATGCTCCTGCATATCAAAGAGCATCATCCGCTTTTCTTCTTTACTCATGTTTGTCATTGTCTTGCTCATTTAAATTGTTTCTTAATCCAGTCCATCGCCTTCGAGAGATGGTTGAATACCGTCACCTTGCTCACTCCCACTTCATCAGCCACCTCCTGATAAGATTTCTCCTGAAGATAGCGCAGACGGAAAATGAGTTGCCGGATAGGCGGTTCCAGGTCTTCGATGAGAATCATCAGCCGGTCGAGCCGTTCATCGGTCTCTTCCGAGAGAATCACGTCGGAATCATCCAGCAGCAGCTTCGCCACCCTTTCCTTCACGCTCTTATGAGCTATCAGGTTGAGACAGCGGTTGCGTACGCTCCGCATCAAGTAACCTTCCTCACTCCCAGGCACCAGAACCACATCATCAGCAAGAATCTGGGCGAATACTTCGCTCACCACATCCTTGCTCTCGTCATCATCCGAAAGAATGCATCTGGCCAGATTGTACATCTTCGCGTAATGCTGACGGAATAACTGTTCTATGTCCTTTTTTCTGTTCATATACTATCTATACAGTTGAGCCAAGCGAAAAACTAAGCAAAACATCAACTTTTTTGTTTTTTCCTTTAAATCCAAATCGAAATCACCAAGATTCTCCCCGGATTTGAATGCAAAAGTACACAAACTATCGGAGATAGAAGACAAATGGTAAGGATAAATCGATTTTCTGTTGATTTATTTGTTCATTCCAACATTTTTTAGTACTTTTGCCCACCAAATTAGGAACAAGTAAATAAGATTGGTATAAAATAGGTATTACCAAGATAAAATAAAGAATAGATTAGATAAAGGAGAATAAGATTATGTCAACGATTATTTATCCATCACCGATATTCGGTCCGGTAAACTCCCGCCGTCTGGGAGTTTCACTGGGCATCAACCTCATGCCATCTGATGGCAAGGTCTGCTCATTCGACTGCGTTTATTGCGAATGCGGATTCAACGCCGACTTCCGTCCTAAGAAGAAGCGCCCTACCCGCGAGGAGGTAAGAGAAGGACTGGAGAAAGTTCTGAAAGAGCGCCACGACAACAACCAGCCTTTGGACGACATCACCTTCGCAGGAAACGGTGAACCTACGGGACACCCAGACTTCAAGGGAATCGTGGAAGATACGATGGAACTCTGCAAGAAATATTTCCCTGAAGCACAAGTATCCGTGCTCAGCAACGCCACCTATATATATAAGGAGGAAGTGAGAGAGGCGCTGATGCTCGTGGATAACAACATCCTGAAACTGGATACCGTGGATATGGATTACATCAAGAAGCTGGACCGCCCTCAGCAGCCTAACTACGATGTGAAGGATGTGATCAAATATCTGAAGATGTTCAAGGGGCACGTCATCATCCAGACCATGTTCCTTAGAGGTGACGGTTTGGACAATACCAGCGAGCATTTCGTAGCTCCTTGGCTGGAGGCAGTGAAAGACATCCAGCCTCAGCAGGTAATGGTTTATACCATCGCCCGCGAAACACCAGACAAGTTGCTGGAAAAGGCACCAAAGGAAGTTCTCGATGCCATCAAGGACCGTGTAGAGGCATTGGGTATCAAGTGTACAGCCAGCTATTAAGAGATAATCAGGATAAGAAAGAAAAGCAAGTAGAAAAAAGAAAGAATGAAAGCGAAAAGTAATATCCTCATTATCAGCGATATGTGTGGCTACGGAAAGGTATCTGCCGCAGTTCAGATGCCTATCCTCTCTTATATGGGACTCGATGTATTCAATCTGCCCACCATGCTCATCAGCAACACCTTCCCATACGGCAAGTACGCCATTCTGGAATGCACTTCGTATATCGAGGAAGCCTTGCAGAAGTGGAACGAACTGGGCATTCACTTCGATGCCATCACAACGGGTTTCATGGCTTCGGAGCGTCAGGCGAAGCTGGTGGCACGTTATTGCAGAGAACAAGCTGCGCTGGGCACCGACATCTATGTGGATCCCGTGATGGGCGATTACGGCAAGCTCTATGGTGGAGCCAGTGAGAGTACCGTGAGATGCATGAAGGAGATGCTGAGCGTATCGCATCTCTGTTTTCCCAACTATACCGAGGCTTGTCTGCTGACGGATTCGGAATACAAGGAAGAGGGAATCTCGGAGAAGGAAGCCTATGAACTGATAGATAAACTGAGAGCCATCGGTTCCCACTCCGTGCTCATCACCTCGTGCATCGTAGAGGGTCAGCATGCCGTGGTAGGTTTCAATCATCTTACAGAAGAGTATTTCCTCCTGCCCTACGAAGAAATCCCCGTTCAGTTCCCGGGCACCGGCGACATCTTCTCCAGCATCATCGTGGGCAGACTGAAGGATGGCGATCAGCTCCGCCATGCCACCCGCATCGCCATGGATACCCTGCGCAACTGGATAGACATCAACAAGGATGACAAGGACAAGAACCGCGGAATTCCTATAGAAAGGCATCTGGGGGACTTGTAGATTGCCATTTAGCAAACACAGAAGCAAGGGAATACCAATTAAGTTATAATGGAAAAGAAAGAAACAAATACACTCAGTATATTTCAGCGCCCGGTATGGGTAAGCCTGTTCGCCCTTACGGCTGCTATCTCGTGGGGATGGGCTTACCCATTGATAAAAATGGGAATGGAGGAATATCAGATTACAGCAGACATGACCGGAAGCAAGATGCTTTTTGCAGGCATCCGCTTCTTCATCTCCGGCATCATCATCCTTGCCATCGCCAGAAGCTCGCACCGTAAATTCGGATTCAAGAAGAAAGCTGTTCAAGAGAATGTCTGGTTCCTTCTCCTCTATGCACTCCTCAACACTACCCTTCATTATGCTTTCTTCTATTTCGGACTCTCGCATAATGCAGGAGCACGTTCGGCGATACTCAATTCTATGAGCGTCTTCACGGTGGTTATCCTTGCCTGCATCTTCTTCAAGAGCGACAGGATGACGTGGCGAAAGGCATTGGGCTGCATCATCGGATTCCTAGGCATCCTAGCCTTGAACCTTGGCGGAAAGGAAAGCGGTAGTTTCACTTTCCTGGGCGATGGTATGATTATCCTCAACGCCCTGTGTGGAGCCAGTGCTTCCCTGCTGACCCGAGGATTGAGCAAGAGGGTGGATGTTTTCGTAGGAACCGGTTATTCGCTGAGCATCGGTGGAGCCTTGCTGGTGATTCCTGCATTGTTAATGGGTGGCAATCTGCCAGTCATCAGTCTCTGGGGCATCACTATTCTTCTGCTGCTCATCGCCATCTCAACCATCAGTTTCGCTCTCTACAACAAATTATTGAGCTGCAATCCCGTAGGAAAGGTAGCGATATACAATTCGCTCATCCCCGTAGTAGGAGCCATCACCTCCTGCCTCTGTCTTGGCGAAACCTTCTACTGGAAGTATCTGATAGCAGGCGCATTGGCTACTGCCGGAATTTATATCATCAATAAAGGGAAAAAATAAATTCCGGCTGTTGCCCATGCAACCCATATAGAAAACAAAGCCACCTATTTCAAGATACCCGTTTCGCGCTCCTCATTGTTGATATTCCGCTGTATCTTACGGTATTCCTTTCCCCGATTGATATTCCAGGCAACACCGATACGGAACAAATTACCTCCCGAATTGTCATATCCACGAACCTGCTTGCGGAGTAATGCGTTGACGATTTCTGCAGAATAGGATTTCGGATGAGCCATAAACGGATTATGCATATAGAGCGTAAAATCGAAATCACCTATATGATAACTGGCTGAGGCAGCCAATGAAGGAGGATTATGCCCGATGTTCTCTCCCTCCATAAAATTCCAACCGTTATCAGCATACAGCATCACAGTCCATTTTCCCCAATATCCCTGTAATGTTCCACCATAATTATAAGCGGTATAACAATGACTGTACTCATCGCCCTTATTGAAAAAACGGTAAATACCTGCATTCACAGATAATATAAGGTGGTCGGGGATAATGTCAAACCGGGTATCATTCGTAAGATACAACATATTACAATGGGGCTGATTCGTCTGGGAATAAAGAAACTGATCATTTTCCGTGCGGGTGTATTTCGCCAAATCACAATGACGATTGATGCGATAATTCAAGGTAAAATCAGTATTTATCCTTGGTTTACTGAAAGAGAACGCAACCCAGTTCTCATATCTACTGTTAGGCTTAAGCGAAGGATTACCCACAGTCCATTCCATACTGTTCTTTCGAATACGGGTATCCGAAATCATTGCTATCTGCGAAATATGCTGTGATAATTCACTTCCCAAGCGGATCTGAAACGAAGATGTCAAGGAATAAGCCAATGTGAGTTTCGGACGACAAAGCCAAAAACTAAATTCCTCATCTCCCTGTCGATAAGACTGATTACTCAACCCGAAGCCAGCCACATAAGTTAAACGGGATGTTCCTTCCTTGAATTGTCCCAAACTTCCCTTGATTTGTGCAAAACCATAGATACCCAATGAACGGATACCATTCTCGCTAACCATATCCCCCAAATACTGATTATCCATATATTTCCAGTTCAAGTTGGTTCCTGCAGAAAAAGTAAAGGGTTTCAACCGGTTTTCATAGATAGCCTCGGCTATGAGCGAATAGGTCTTTCCATCTACCTGATATTGATAGGGTTCGCCCTCACCTTCATAATAGGCTCCTTTGGTGTGGATATAAGTGCCCAAAACATCTGCCGACAAAGACTGATGCTTGCCCAACTGATGATAGAAATACAAATCGAGAGCAGGAGTAAAATCCCTACCCTTGCTAGTTCTGTAAACAGGATACGCAGGCTTTCCTGATTCAGAAAACCACATCTCATTCGATGTATAAGGCTGATTGCAGAAATCCGTGGTAAGCGTTGTCTGGAATACATATAAGGCAGAATCAGCCAGATTATACTTCAACTGCAATGTATTATCATAATTTCGAGTTGCCCCATTCATGATTTTTCGAGATATCTGATACTCAGAACCATCATGTAGAAGATATTGAGCATCCTCATTATATTCGGATGCCTTATTATCCACATAAGTCTGCTCATATAAAATATACAATTGGCTCTTTCCCCTATTGACAGATGCATAGACATCGTTCGAACCGAGCTTGGTAGTTAGCGCATTAGTCAGGTTGAAGCCCAAACTGCCACCCGATGAAGCCCTACGGGTATGAATATCTATCACGTATGCAATATTCTTTCCATATCTTACGCCAGGACTGTCAATATAATCTACACTCATAATAGAAGCTACATCCAGCATCTGCACGTCATGCATATTGGCGAGAATGCCATTGATACGAATCTGCACTTCTCCTTTATTATCGGTAGCAGAAATGGAACGGCCAGCCTCATCAACCCTGATATGAGGCAAAGCCAACTTTCCTAAAAGCGAAAAACCAGAAAAAGAACGCTGCTTCTGAATATCGCTTGGGAATATCAACTTGCCATCTTCCTTGTTGACTACCAGTGCCGCCTTCACAACAACCTCTTGCAAGGCTATAGAATCATTCGATACCTTCTGGATTTCCTGGGCACGTATTTCTACACAAGAGATCAATGCCCACAGCATCACCATAGCTGTTAACAATTTACTTTTCTTCATTGTCATCATATACTTTTCTAAAACTAGTTTTCTGCTGCAAAAGTATCAAAAAGAGAAGACCGAAGCGAAAAATATGGCTGACATGAGTCTGACATTTATCAATTAACGAATATTATATCTAGTTTTATACCATCTTTCATAGAATTTCTGTACTTTTGCATTTGAATCTTTAAACAGTATATCATTTAAACAGAATAGATAATATGAAACTGAAAGCATATCATTCCATCCTCATCTTTGCCATCCTTGTGATATCTGCGGCATTCTCCAGCGTGAGTAACTACCGCAAGGCACAGTATGCCATTGTACAAGATATGAACAAAGCTTTGGCTCTGACTCTTCAGGAAAATAAATATCAATGGATTACGCCTGATACCATCCAGAGCTACCGCTCACATCTCAGCATCGACCTGCTGAAATCGACCAGTAATCTCTGCTATGTGATGGAAGACAGAAGAAGAGGGAAGAACAATTCCCAGTTGGTAAATAGCGCCAACCTGCTCAACAGCAAAGAGATGCTTCTCAACGAGCATTCTATCCAAAGTTATGCTAACTGTTCGATGGCAGATGTTTTGAGTATGAGCAACCAGCGGACATCTTTGACGCTTACCCTCATGGCTATGATTTGGGCAATTGCATCGCTATACTATCATCGCAGAAAACAACCCTGGAATCATGAGGCTGATATGTTCGGCACCATGTGCTATTCTCAAGACGAGGATTCCTTCTACAATCAGGAAAGCGGACAAGCCATCAAGTTTACTCCGATGCAGCACCAACTGATGCAACTCTTCTTCAACAATATGCATCATCAACTCTCCAAACAGGAGATTTGTGATGCTCTTTGGCCCAAGAAACCGGATGCCAGCGAAACGCTCTATACCTTGATTCGCCGTATCAAACCAGTGATTGAGCAGAATAGCAACCTCATGATTGAATCGGAAAGAGGCAAGTCTTACCGACTGATAATCAGATAAGTTCAGAAATGTCAGCTAAATGTCATACTTGTTATTTGGCTTTTTCCCATCTTCTTCATACCTTTGCAGCTAAAATACAAAAGGAGCAAAGATATGAAGAAGATTTTTTTGATAGCAGTTGTCTTGCTGATGATGATAAACTTCATCATCAACTATCACCATGAGGTTACGAAAGATCAGCATACACCGATGGCGGATTTCAAGACCAAGGTAGAGATGGCACCCATGAAGGAATACAATGATCCGGACTTCGGCTACGTTGTCAAGTATCCTTGCTTCTTCCAGCAGGAGGATACTTCGGTATCGGGATACCAGGGCTATGCCCGCTTCTCATTCACCAATCATGCCAACATCATCCTGGAGAGTTACGTTACCCCCAACTATAGCAACACCCTTCAGGCTTGTGCCGATTCTCTAGCCCAGAAGCTTCATTCGGAGCGGACGATGCAGGCATCGAATAAAGCATTCATCCTCTCCGGTCCTGTCTATGAAAACGGAGTAAGAGTAGATGGCTACAGTCATTATGATAAATTCATCAAGAGTGGCAGAATACTCTTCGTCTATTCCCTCACCTATCCCGACAGTTACAAGCCAGCCATGCCCCGACTGTTCAAACTCATAGACGACTGGAAGGTTTTAGGAGCATATTAATCTGCCTTGATGATATCCTCACAAGCCTCTTGGAATTGTATAAAAACAGCTTTTAAAGAAGATAAAAGCACTTGATTATTTGCATATATCAAATAATAATTGTACATTTGCGGTGTAAATATAAACATCGAAGATTATGTCAATATTCAGTCGCTTCTTTGGAAGGAAGAACAATCTCACCGTAAGCTCTGACATCAAGAAGAAAGATGCCAGAAGCAGGAACATTGCCTTTGTGGATACCGAAGTGGGACTGAAAGACCACAAAATACACGACATCGGAGCATTGCGTTATGATGGAGCTACCTTTCACCAAGCATCACAGACGGCACTGAACAAGTTCCTGCAAGAAGGAAAGGTTGACTATATCTGCGGTCATAACCTCATTCATCACGATGCCCGCTATCTCCAACTCAACGGCATACTGATAGATACCCTCTATCTCTCCCCGCTTCTCTTCCCCAAGCGCCCTTACCATCATCTGGTAAAGGACGACAAACTGATGAGCGAGCAGATGAATAATCCAGTCAATGACTGCGAGAAAGCCAAGGAACTGTTGATGGATGAAATCGCTGCATGGAATCAATTATCAGAAAGGAAGAGGAAAATCTTCACCTTGCTGCTCCAGAATGAAGAGGAATTCAAAGGATTCCTGATGTATGTGGGAGCCATCGAAAAGGATGATGCAATCAGAGACGTTTCTGAATTCATTCTTTCTGAATACAAGAATCATATTTGCGCCCATGCCGACATTCCGGCTCTTGCAGCCCAGTCGCCTTGCGGCTTGGCATACGCCTTGGCTCTCATAGGCACAGACGATTACCAATCTGTTACCCCAGGTTGGGTACTCTTCCATTATCCCGAAGTAGAACATATCATCTATATGCTCTGCCATACCCAATGCACCGATGGCTGCGAGTATTGCAACCGCATGCTCGACATTCATCAAAACCTGAAACAACTCTTCGGCTATGATGCCTTCCGTACCTATGACGGCGAACCGCTGCAGGAACAGGCATCGCAGGCAGCAGTAGATGGCAAGTCATTATTGGCGATATTTCCTACGGGTGGCGGCAAGTCGCTCACCTTCCAGTTGCCAGCCCTGATGGATGGCAGAACCATACATGGACTCACTGTGGTTATCTCGCCTCTGCAATCATTGATGAAAGACCAGGTAGATAACCTCGCAGACCGTGGTTTCACCGATGCCGTAACCATCAACGGTCTCCTCGACCCTATCTCCCGGTCCCTAGCCATCGAACGAGTGCAGAGCGGAGATGCCACCTTATTATATATAGCACCAGAGATGTTGCGCTCCAAAACCATCGAGCGCATCCTGATGGCACGGCATGTGGTGAGATTCGTCATTGATGAAGCTCACTGCTTCTCTGCATGGGGACAAGACTTCCGTGTGGATTACCTATATATCGGCAAGTTTATCAAGGAATACCAGGAACGTAAGTTTGGCAAGGACGCTATAGCCCGCAATCATGGTCATACCCTGATACCCGTATCTTGCTTCACCGCCACTGCAAAACAGAAGGTGGTACAGGACATCTGCGACTATTTCAAGCATTGGCTGGGCACCGACCTCCAGCTCTTCGCCTCATCAGCCTCACGTACCAACCTGCACTATTCCGTTATCCACGTAGAAAGTGACGGCACCAAATACAATCTACTGCGTTCACTGGTGGAACAGGCAGATTGCCCTACCATCATCTACGTATCCCGCACCAAGCGAACCCGGGAACTCGCCCAAAAGCTGACCCGTGACGGAATTTCCGCCCTGCCCTATAATGGCAAGATGGATGCCGATGAGAAGATACACAATCAGGATGCCTTCATGAACGATAAGGTTAGAATCATCGTTGCCACCTCCGCCTTCGGCATGGGAGTAGATAAGAGCGATGTGGGGCTGGTTATCCACTACGACATCTCCGACTCTCTGGAGAACTATGTACAGGAGGCTGGACGTGCAGGAAGAGATCCACACCTCAATGCCAAATGCTATGTACTCTATAGCGATGAGGACTTGGATAAGCACTTCATCCTGCTCAACCAAACCAAGCTGAGCATCAGCGAGATACAACAGGTATGGAAAGCCATTAAGGATTTTACCAAGCAGCGTCCACATGTAAGTTGTTCGGCACTGGAGATAGCCCGCCAAGCCGGTTGGGATGACTCGGTATCCGACATAGAAACCCGTGTTCGCACCGCCCTTTCTGCTCTAGAACAGAGCGGATACATAGAGCGTGGCAACAATATTCCGCACGTCTATGCCACAGGTATCACTGTCAAGAACATGGACGAGGCAAGACTTCGCCTCACCGAATCACCTCTGTTCTCGGAAGATGAGATGCAGAATGCCATCCGCATCATCAAGTCGCTCATCACCCAGAAACATATAGCCAAGGCACAGGATAGCGAGGCAGAATCCCGCATCGATTACCTCGCCGACATCCTAGGACTCAGCAAGCGAGACGTCATCTCCTCCGTTGACCGAATGCGACAGGAAGGCATCCTTGCCGATACCCGTGACATATCAGCCTATCTGCAAGACATCAGCGACAAGCAACGCAAGCCTCAGCAGATGCTGGAGAACTTCGCCAAACTGGAAAGATACATCTTGGAACATATCCCGGATGAATCGCTGCACATCACATACAAACAACTCAATGACAATGCCGTACACGACGGCATCAACACTTCAACAGAAAAGAAAATCCGCACACTGCTATACTTCCTGGCAGTGAAGGGTTATGCGCACAAGAAGGAAGACGGCGTCCGCAATCTTATCGTGACAAGAGACAAGGACATAGAGACCATCATCAAGCGATTCGAAAGACGAATTGAAGTTTGCCGATTCATCATCGAAAGACTATACAGCCTGGCTGAAGAAACCTGTAAAACTATAACAGAAGAGAGCAACAATAGCTCTTCTGTAGATTCAAAAGAGAAGCCTCTCCAATTCTCGGTAGTTGAACTTCTGAACGATCTGAAATCCAGCAACCAGTCACTCTTTTCCGACTTCTCTTCCCTACAGTTGGAAGACGTGGAGGAAGCCTTGCTCTATCTCTCCAAGATAGGAGCCATGAAGCTGGAAGGAGGATTCCTGGTACTCTACAATGCAATGGCAATTAAACGCATCAAGGAACCTCGCCTCCACTATAAGCAGGAGGATTACCGCATGCTCAATGAATTCTACAAGCAGAAGATTCAGCAGATTCACATCGTGGGCGAATATGCCAACCTGATGGTAAGGGATTATGACGCCGCCCTGCAATATGTGCAGGATTACTTCCAGATGGACTACCATTGCTTCATCTCAAAATACTTCAAGGGCAACCGGGAGACTGAGATAGAGCGCAACGTAACACCTTCAAAGTATAAGAAGCTCTTCGGAATACTCTCCAAGCGACAGAAGGAAATCATCGACGACCACGAGTCTCGCTGCATCGTAGTCGCTGCCGGTCCTGGCAGCGGCAAGACACGTGTACTCGTACATAAGCTTGCCTCTCTCCTGCTACTGGAAGATGTAAAGCACGAACAACTCCTGATGCTCACTTTCTCTCGTGCAGCCGCTACCGAGTTCAAGCAGCGCCTGATGCAACTCATAGGCAATGCCGCCCATTTCGTAGAGATCAAGACCTTCCATTCCTACTGCTTCGACCTGCTGGGCAGGGTTGGCAATCTGGATGAGGCTGGAGATGTGGTTAAGCAAGCCGCCGAAATGATCAACAATGGAGAAGTGGAACCCAATCGCATCAGCAAGACCGTGCTCGTGATCGATGAGGCGCAAGACATGAGCAAGGATGACTATGCCCTTGTCTCTGCTCTGATGAAAGCCAACGAAGAGATGAGGGTGATTGCCGTAGGCGATGATGACCAGAACATCTATGAGTTTAGGGGTTCCAACTCGCAGTATCTCTATGAACTGACCCAGACAGAGCACAGCCGTTTCATCGAGATGACGGAGAATTACCGCAGTCTTCGCCGTATCGTGGATGCTGCCAACGACTTCGCCCGCAACATACGTCAGCGAATCAAATCTACCCCTATCATCTCCATGAGTCAAGAAGATGGAGAGGTAAGAATCGTGAAGCATCCATACGAGATTCAGGAGAAAAAGGTTTATATGTATCAGCCTATCCTTGAAGATGTTACGCAATTACTAAGAAGTAACGCTTCAAAAGAAGACGATGCATCTACCCGCAAGAAGAACGAAACCATCAGCATCCTCACGCAGACCAATGAGGAGGCTGTCATCATGCTGGCTCTTCTTCACAGCCATAACATCAAGGCCAAGCTGGTGCAATCAATGGACGGCTTGCGCTTCTGGAATCTGGCAGAGGTAAGATACTTCTTGAAGAAGATAGACCAAGGCCTCAAGGAGACGAAATCCCCTATCATCCCTGATGATATTTGGGAAGCAGCCAAGCAGCAGACATTTCAAAAGTATGCCACCAGCCAGGCATTGCCATATCTGCGCCGCAGTCTCCAGATATTTGAGCAGACCAATCGTGCCAAGTACTACAGCGACCTGAGGGAGTTCGTGTTCGAATCATCAGTAGAAGACTTCTGTGACATCTCGAAATCAGACATCGTGGTCAGCACCATCCACAAGGCAAAAGGCCATGAGTTCGACCATGTACTGATGCTCATTACCCATCCCGAACATCCTACAGATGACATACTGCGCCGATACTATGTGGGCATGACCCGTGCCAAGCGTACACTAACCATCCACACCAACGGCAATCTCTTCGACAGTCTGAAAAGTGCCCAGCATCTCTATGATACCCAAGCCTACGATGAGCCGAACGAAATAGTGCTTCAGCTCTCACACAAGGATGTAAACCTGGGTTTCTCCAAGCCTCACAAGGACGCTATCCTTTGCCTGAGAAGCGGTATGCCGCTAACCTACCACGACCATTGCCTCTGTCTCCCATCAACAGGCAGAGACATAGCCCAGCTCTCCATCAATATGAAAGAGAAACTAGGCAAATGGGAGTTGAAAGGCTACAAGGTAACTGCTGCCCGAATCCGCTTCATCGTGGCATGGAAGTCAAAGGATGCACCTAGGGATGAGAAGGAATCCGCCATCGTGCTCGCTGATTTGGTGATGGAAAAATAAGGTAAATTCATTAAAAATCTATCACCAAACGCTATTTATCCTTTCTTTTTATACACAAAAGTGTAATTCTTAAGCCACACTCTTGAGAAATACACTTTTGTGTCAAAGGCTTTTTCCTATAAAGCTATACTTTTGCAGCAGAAAAATAAAAGAATCAAGCAAAACTGTAGCAATATGAAGGAAAAAGTAATTTTTACCACAGTGTTGTGCCTCTCGGCTATGACTCCGATGATGGCGCAGAATATCACCGGCAAGGTGATGAATACCAAGGGAGAACCTTTGGCGTTTGCCAATGTAGTATTATTGAATAGAACAGACTCGGCTTTCGTCAAGGGTGCGGTGAGTGGAGAGGATGGCAGCTTTGCCATCGACTCTTCCTGCAACGGTGGAATCATCAAGGTGACCTCCGTAGGCTATAAGACTATCTGCAAGGATTGCACGGGCGAGAATATGGGCATTATCAAGATGGAAGAAGACAGTAAGATGCTCGGCGAAGTAGTCGTGAAGTCATCACGCCCTGTTACTGCCATCAAAGGCAATGCCTTGGTTACGACTGTAGCCAACTCCCAACTTTCTCATGCTGGCACAGCAAATGATGTGTTGCGCCAAGTGCCAATGGTCACAGGACGAGACGGTAATTTCGAGGTGTTTGGCAAGGGTACGCCACTTATCTATATCAATGGGCGTGTCGTACAAGATAAAAACGAACTTGCACAACTTAACTCACAAGACATCAAGAACGTGGAAGTTGTCACCAATCCAGGTGCAAAATATGATGCTTCCGTAAAGTCAGTCATCCGCATTCGCACCAAACCATCGCAAGGCGAAGGCTTTGGTGGAACACTTCGTGCCCAAAATGGTTACCGTCACTATTTTGTGAGTATGGAACAAGCAAACTTGAAATATCGCAAAGGAGGTTTGGAAGTATTCACCAATCTGAATTATTATGGTGGAAAATTCTATAGCTATGAATCCACGAACATGGAGACGCAAGGTTCCACCAATTGGCTTCAAAAAATAGAGAGCTTTAACCACATGAGAAACAACGAGTTCTTCGGTAAGTTTGGACTGTCTTGGATGCTCAACGAACACCATTCCATCGGTGCATACTACATAAATGGAGCTGGTTTACAAAAACCTGCATCCGATTATACTTCCACTTCGTTTGCCAATGGGAATTTGGAAGATGTGGTTTCCTCTGCTGTACGCAAGAGAACACATTCTGTGCCAAAGCACCATGCCAACATCTATTATAACGGAGAAATTGGCAAACTTGGCATTGACTTCAACATGGACTATATGTGGAGAAAGAAACGTGAAACTTCCAATCAGTCGGAAATAAACATAAACCATGAGAAAAACTTGGTTACCTCCACGAGCATCGGACATTCACGTATGTTTGCCGAAAAACTGATATTGAGTTATCCTCTTTGGAAAGGACAGCTTGAAGTAGGCAACGAATATACCGCCTCTCAGATGTTGAATGATTTCAACATCAATATGGCTACTATCGGAAATAGCAACACCAAGAGCGATGAGAAGAACATGGCAGGATTCGTTACCGTCAGTCAGCTATTCGGGAAAATCGCCGTAGAGGCTGGACTTCGTTACGAGCATGTCAACTTCAAATACACGGAAAATGGTCAATTCAAGGAAGATCAAAGCAAAACTTACAACAATGTATTCCCTTCTCTGTCAATTTCCACACAGATTGGAAAGACTCAATTGGCATTGAACTACACTAGCAAGATGCAACGTCCATCGTATGATGACCTTGACGGAACCATCAACTATATCAATCGCCTAACCTTAGGAAGTGGTAATCCTTACCTATCCCCTGTGAAGATTCACACAGTGGAGTTAATGGGCGCATGGAAGCAATTCTTTGTCAAGGTTGCCTACGAGAACAGAAAGAATGCCACTATTGGCACCACTAAACCTTATGGAGAAGATGGAGAGGTGAAGTTGCTCACAATGGAGAATACTCCAAAGATACAACAGTTACAGGCTTTCCTCGGCGCACAATTCCAAATAGGAATTTGGCAGCCAAGCATTAACATGGGCATCATCAAACAGTGGTTCTCTGGAGAGTATTTGGGTGGACACAAATCCTACGGCAATCCTTTAGGAATTGTACAGTTTCAGAATGCTATCCATTTGCCTGGTGACATTTGGATGAACATTGACATGGAGTGGAACAGCCGAGGAAACAAGGACAATATGAAACTTGGTTATTCCTCATGCCTCAATGCCAAACTTTACAAGGCTTTCTGCAAGGAACGTTTCTCCATATCACTCGAAGCTAACGACATCTTCAACAAGAGTAATCGTGACATAACATTCTACAACAAGGATGTTACGCTCTGGCAAAACGGCACAAGCGACAATCGTGCCTTGCTCTTGACATTACAGTATAACTTCAATACATCAAGAGACCGTTATAAGGGCAAGGGTGCAGGCAACGCAGAAATAAACCGTTTCTAATCTTTTTGTAAAATGAATCATCAAGTTAATATTATCATAGCAGGTGCAGACATGGGAGGCTTGATAGCCTCCTGTGCCTTGCACGAAACAGGGATAGTTGAAGTTCCCAGTAACAGCATCGACTTCCATATCTTGCGCCTCGAAAAAGATACGCTGACAAGGGAAGATGTGGAGGAATGCAACTTGTCGGGTATCCAATATGCAGTGAATGCCACCTTGCACGATACAGAAGCATCATTAGCTTTCGATGAGAAATGCAAGGAGGTGGGTATTACGGTGGTTCATGCCGTTAATCTTGGCAAGGCAGCATTCCTTGCCGTCGAAAAGCCCAAGGGATATCCTTTCTTTGAAATCATGAAGAGGAATATTAATGAGACTTCTGCATTCCGCAGAAACCTTGGCAAATACATCTCGCTATATGGCAAGTTTTGGCAGAAGCCTGTGCCTTGGATAGATGAGGCTGTCCTTTCACGGCAGGGGAATGGCGCATGGATAGCTGCTGGCTATTGCGTAAACATTCTCCAAAACCTTGCGGAAGGCAGAGAAGTGAAATACTTCCCGAAGTTCTATCTATCTCCCTTATTGGAAGAACTATAAAGAGTGGGGTTCCCTTTCTTTTAGCAAAAGGGAAAGGCAACTTAAATCAGCTGATAGTTCGCAGCATGAAACAAGGCTTCGGCGATATTCTTCACGCCCAACTTGGCGAAGAGACTTCGCTTGCAAGCCTTGATGGTATCCACCGACTTGCACATTCTGTCGGCAATGTCATTCATCGTATAGCCTTGGGCAGACAATCTCAAAACATCTCTCTCAGTCTCGCTCAAGGTTATGCCTTCTTTCTTTTCCCACTTGTGGCGCAATGTGGAATATTCAAAATAGCTACGCTCACCATTCTTCTGCATGATGATATGTCCCGGTTCATCGGTTGCCGCCAACGATACGGTGCAGAGGGCAAGCCAGATTCTTCCATCATCAGAAAGAAGTATCGGAGTGAGGTGATGATGAATCAATCGGCTATGCCTGCCATTGGTAAGATGAAAGTCGTACGAGATGGTATAGTCCAGACGGTCGCCCACAGGCAATTCATTGAAAAGATCAAAACCTTTCTTGTTCACTTCGAGCAGCATCTGCAGGTCGGCATCCGGAACATGGTCGATATACATCTGATAGCCTGCGTCCATCAACTGCTCAGGTTCCAATCCGCAGAGATAAGCGAGGTTATCTGATGCATAGATGAAGTCCTGATGAAAATAGTCGATGATATAGACACACTGGTAGGTGCTGCGGGCAAAGGCTTTTGCCGCATTCACCAATAATTCTATCTTTTCGTAATCTTCTCTGTTGATATGATTCACCTCGTTGGAATGGAGGAAGAAATCGTCTTTTTCTTTATTCATAAGCTATTCTGAATATTACTCTTTCTATCTGTTCTCCGATTCATTAAGCCATCGGATCTCTTTTTAAATACGCTATTCGGATACAAAAATACATATTTTTATTTGATTTCAACTCTATCGTATTGTTTAATTACAGATAATTAACCATGAAAGCAGATAAAGCCACAGACACCACAGATATAAAAAACTCACCAAACACTTATTTTAAGATATTCAGAACATCTTAAAATGAGCGATTTATGAGTGTTTTACATCAATAGAGGTAATAATTTAGCAACGGTTCTAATTTCTGCAATGTGCATATGTTTGCTTATCAAACAACTCTTTTCAAATCCTGAGATATTCATCACACAGAATTTGGGTATTGCATTTTAGAGGTTGATTTGAAAACCAATACTTTTCTAAAAACGATTAATCTCATCCTCAGCAGAACCGCTTCCGTTGTATTTATCTTTGAAACTATTGAAATTGTAACTAATGGAAGCTATGATGCAGCGATTGAAGTTATTCACCTTTCTGTTCTGCACCACAAAATTAACCCTCTTTACATCGTTCAACTTCGAGCTATTAAACAAGTCCTCTGCTTTCAATGTTATCGTCAATTTCTTTTTAAGTAACTGTTTCTGCACCATCATATTGAATGACGAATAACCGTTTTGCTCGTAGATGCCATGATGTCCCTTAATGTTCCAAAAGAAATCACATCGAAAAAGCCAATCGTTCCTTAGTGCCACTACATTTTGGAAAGCGAAGAGACCGTATGGATGATTGTAGTCTAATTGCTCTCCATTATATGATAGCGTGAAATAAGGTTTATAAACACCCACCGTCAAAGTAGGTCGCCAACAACCCAAAACAGGTGAAACAACACATTGCGCTCCTAGTTGCTGGAAATCCTTGGCGTTGGTTGACATCCAAGTTACCGTTCCAGGTTTGCCGGATACAGCAACGACAGTCGGATGGATGTAATCCTTGATATACTGATAATCCAACTTGAAGTCGAATATGCTATAATTCACACTAAGTTCTGTATCATACACGTATTGCGGTTTCAGATAAATGTTGCCTTGCTCATAATGGTATTGATTGTTGTAGCTCACACTGTTGTTCAACTGACGAAACGAAGGACGGCTGACCCTGCTACTGAAATCAAGATTCATCCCCACTCTCCCAAACATAGTGGAAAGAGAAAGGGATGGAAGTAAGTCCGAATAATTGGTCTTGTTCTTTACTTCTCCTTGGTCTGTGTTGATGGCATGAATGTACTCATAGCGAAGCCCGATGCTTCCTTTCCATTTGGAGGCAGACAAACGAAAAGTGGCAAATCCTGCATACTTGGTTTCCTTATTCTTGAATTGGTCATCGGTTATCTTCCCTTCTTCGTTTACAGACATACCCCATGAACTGATTTTACTGAAATCCGTTCCGAAATCAAGCCTATTATTCTTATTCATGTTCCAAGCAAACACCCCTTTGAGTGCAGTCGCACGATTTCGCTGGTCGTTTTGCATATGCGTGATTTTTGAGACAGCATCTATTCTACTTGTCTCGCTCACTTGTTGCTTATGTTTCAGTTGAGCATAAACATAGTCGGCATCCAAATTGAGCTGTAGGTTGTCTGTTAGTTTGCCGATATAATACAGATTGACATTGTGAAACCTTTCCTTTTCAGATTCTTCAGTCTTGTTGTCTGTAGATGTCAGCAGTTCATCATTCTTGTACGTCTGCATATAGTCGAAAGGAGAGTCGAGCATCTTGTAGTTGGAGATGCTTCCCAAATATCTTCCGCCGATAGTGTGATTCTTGTTTATGGCATAATTCATACCAACATTATAGTCATGAGAGCGAGAGCGGTCGGAATATTCAGAAGCAGAAATCTCATGAAATGTATCTTGCTCGTAATTGAACTGGTTAACATCATATCTGATGTCACTTCTCGTATTGTCATATTGATATGCGAGGAATACATCCAAAGCTCCCTTGTGGATGTTGAGGTTGACCTCCTCGTTGTTAGACAAATTCTTATGTTTGGAGATTTCCGCACCCACAATACCAGAAAGTCCATCCAAGGAATGGTGTACGGTAGTGATGTTTATGACACTCCTTGTTTCTGCATCGTATTCTGCCCCAGGGTTTGTTATGAGCTGTACAGACTTCACGTTGGTAGAAGAAAGGAGTGACAACCCTGAAGTATTAGTCTGCTTTCTTCCATCTATATAGATGACAGGCTCACCCTTACCAAACACCTCATACTTTCCATTTGTATAGAGCATCCCAGGAATATATTTGATAACATCTGTTGCCTTGCCAATATTTTTCAAATTGGAATTTTGAACGTCAAGCGTAAGTTTACCGTTTTCTCTTGATATGTATTTGCGATGCCCTTTAATCACAATTTTTTGCAGATTAAGTGTTGCATCCTCCAAGGTTATGGCACCAACCTCACCGGTACGATATGCATTACAATAAGTTTTGTAGCCCACACAACTCACTTTCACAATTGCCTTTTTCACCTCGCAAGGAATTACGAACTGACCATTCTCATTTGTTACACCACCCGTGATTAAACTGGAATCACTAACATTGAGCAAAGCGACATTGGCGAAATCGACTGGTTGATGGTGAGTGTCTACAATGCGTCCCATCATTCTGTTAGAAGTCTTTTGAATACATTCTACAATGATAATATTATCCACTTGTTTCATCTTGATAGGGTAAAAACCTATCAAGTTCATGATGGCATCTGGAACACTTTCATTTTGGATGTTCTTTGTCACCTTGAAATCCTCCAACTCGTCATACACAAAGTTGATGACATACTTATCCTGTTTGGCATTCAAATCCTTTAATGCCGCAGAAAATGACACATTATTATATTGTCGAGTGATACGTTGGGCAGAAACGCCTATACTTATCACCGAAAGCAAAATCAAACTTATCAGATATTTACTCATAGCCTATTCTCTGTTTTTATAGTCCATATACTGTATATACAGTTGAGGGAATCAAAAAACTAAGCAAAACAACAACTTTTTTCAAAATTTACAGAAAAAACATTCAACGTTTGTTATATGAGTTCATATTCTTCCTTTGATGTTAGTTCTTGCGGCACATACATGCGCCATTTATTTACAAATGTATCCGACTCTTCGTTGTTAGTCAACCACTTGACGCTTTTGGTTCCCTTAGTTCGGCACAGCTCCAAGAGGGATTCTGAGATGTTGGCTTGTTCCTTGATTCGCTCCAACAGATAGCCTGTCTTCTGGTACAGGAATGCCTTGTCGTACCTTGCGAGATAATCGATGAGCCTTTCCTCATTGAGCAAGACGATACCCTCCATGCAATGCAGCAATTCCTCAATACCACCAGCTCGGTCGATGCGGTCAAAGCAATCCAACAACGTACTCTCCACATCCGTTACTCGCACATAAGGGTTTCCCTTGGGTGTCATCATACCAACGATTTCCTTTGTTTGTCGGCAATAGGTATAATCCACATCGTCGAAAGAAAAGGAATTGAAGCGAGTCATGCTTTTCACAAAAACCTCATTGAAGGGTTGATGAGCCAATCCATGAAATTCCAATGCTGTGTGATAACTGATGCAAGCTGTAGGTGACAAGTGGCTTCCTATCTCATACTTGTCGCAAACAGGTAAACCCGACGCAATATCCTTCATGCAATAGGTATTGCGCCGTATAGCCACAATCCACCCTTGTTGCTTGTACCGAGCAAGCAACGCTTCCACCGATTTCACCTTGCCTTTCAAAGCCTCAGAAAGTTCATCCAAAGTGAATATCCGCAGCTTATATAATATACTCAATAGTTCTGTCATTGTTTCTAATTTTGCGCAAAGATATGAAATCTAATTTGTTTGTGAGAAAAATCAGAAACTTTTTATGCTTTTTTATATGTTCTTTCCATCTTTATTGTCCGACTACGGAGGAACAAATGCTCTATTTCACTATTTTTTGCCTTTTTAGGCATTCTTTTATTATAAAAATTTGGTGATTAGAAAGAAAACTCGTATTTTTGCAACACATATATTAATATGGATAGATATGGTTTAATCATAATGTAACAAGGAAAGGAATTGCCATATAACAAGGTGACTACTTTACCTCATTAACACAACTTAAAAATACAAAATCATGGGATGTTATTTAGCAATCGGGCTGAAGATAAAAACAGCCATTGGAAAGAAAGAAATATCGAAGCATCTTGACGAGATGCCACTCGAAGACATTTTCAAGGAGATAGAAAAAGAGTATCACCTTGAAGACATTTACGTTCGCCAAGAAACAGAGGATTATTATGTTTACACACTTGACGAAAAGTTGTTAGACAAAGAGTTCATCCCTTTCTTGGAGAAGTTCTATCAATTGCGTTACCAAGATGGCAACAACTATGATGTTCCTGATGTATTGGAAGAACTTAATAGTATTCCTGACACTTCATCTCGCTTAGCTTTACTAAGCAAGAAAAGCTTCCAAACTTATCAAATAGGAAGCGATAATGACTACCATCGGGTAAATGGTAGTTGGAACCACGAAGTACCAATCTATAATACTTATGCCATTTTGAGTTTGGATGGCAAGATAATAATGGAATGTTATAACGGAGTATTCAAATTCTTGCGTCGTTGCATCATAGCACAACTGCCAGAGTTCAAGCTATCAAAAGCTTTAAGCATTTGGATTGATGGATAAAATGATATAACAAATACAAACATCCCTCACCATTTCTTTGATTCTACTAAATATCAAAGACTTATGGTGAAGGATGGGAGTTACAAAGTTTACTGCACAACAGCTGGATTACAAGCGCACAACACGTGTTGTGCAAGCGCATAACAGCTGATATGCAAGCGCACAACAGCTGTTGTGCGACTGGCGAATGCTATAATCCCGACGACAGACATTAATGATTCCGACAACTTCTATAGTATATTCCGACAACTTTCAAAGCTTCTTTCGATGCTTGTTCATACATAATAAGCAGTCCTTACATATATCAATGACACAACTTACATACATCATTTACACCACTCACATATATCAATAACACTGCTCACATATATCAATGACACCGCTCGTCCATATTAGTGCCATTTTTATTTGGTAGTTTAAGAATAAAAGATTACCTTTGTATCGCTAAACAGAAAGAAGAAAACAATGGCTATAAAATATGAGATCCATTATCTTCCCAATGCGGGAGGAAATGAAGAAACTCGTCGATTCGCCCATATCTTTGAGCAACCAGCTATAACAGACAAACAGATGATTGAACGTATAGCACAACATAGCTGTTTGGGAAAGGGAGAAGTGGCTACAGTCTTCATGCAACTGCGTGACATTATCGAAGAAGACCTTCAGAATGGAAAGCGTATCAACATCCCGGAAATCGGATACCTCTCACTCTCGGTAAATCTGGATATGGATGAACTGAAGCCAGACAGCAAGGTGAGAGCCGACTACGTTAGCGTAAGGGGCATCAAGTTCCGCCCCAATGAAGACCTGCTGAAACAGGTAAAGTATCATACTCATTTCGAGAAATCGCAATATACTTCCCGCTCCTACCCCTTCTCTGAAGATGCTTTGAAGGAGAAAATAAGAGAGTATATGAAAGACCATCGCTCCATCAACCGCAGAACTCTGGAAATGGAATTTCATATCCGCAAACAGACTGCACTCAACTGGTTGAAGAAACTGGAAGAATCCGGCTTCCTGATAAAAGAAGGTTCCAGAAATGCTCCGGTTTATTTTCTGGCAGAAGAATAGAAACCAGCATCAGGATTATCAGCAATATACATATAATACATAGGATACTCCAAGACATTCTACAATCTAAAGATTTTGGTAATATGTCAAACAAAGTAGATAAAAGAATAACAGAACAGAGCTCGCTCTACGAACATCTGGAGAAGATGAGCGTGGAAGAACTCACCGCTTATATCAATGCAGAAAACAAGAAGGTGGCTCTGGCGATAGAAGAAGCATTGCCAGCCATCAACCAACTGATTTCCGCCATCGAAGGGCAGCTGAAGAAGGGCGGAAGGCTCTTCTATGCCGGTTGCGGAACGGGCGGAAGACTGGCTACGCTCGATACCATCGAGGTGCAGAACACCTATGGTATCGACGGTTCACAGATACAGGCCATCTTCCCTGGAGGCATCGGCTGCCTTACACAAACCAGGGAATCAAGAGAAGACGACCTGGAGAATGGCTGGCACCAGCTCTGCGACAAGCATATCTCAAAGCATGATTTCGTGCTGGGCTTCTCGGCAAGCGGCACTACTCCCTTCGTGCTCGCCATCCTGAAACATTGCAAGGAGGCATGCATTCCTACGGGTTGCATCGTCAACAATCCCCACGCTCCCATCGCCCAGGCTGCAGATTATCCCGTAGAAGTCATCACAGGACCGGAATTTGTTACGGGAAGTACCCGCATGAAAGCCGGTTCATCGCAGAAGATGATTCTGGATATGATCAGTACTTCTCTCCAGATACGCCAAGGACGAGTGGAAGGCAACAAGATGGTGAACGCCAAGCTTATCAACCATAAACTCATCGACCGCGCCTGCCGTATCTTCATGGAACGCAATCCGGAATACACGAATTACGAGGAAGTGAAGCAACTGATACTGAAAGCAGGAAGCGTGAAGAAGGCGGAAGCTCTGCTGAAGAGTAAAAGCGATTTAGATGTTTAGATAGAGTTAGACAAAACTTCACCTTATATAAAAATAAGAACTATCAAGACTTCACCTTTATAAAATAGGAATATCAAGACTTCACCTTATATAATAATAGGACTATATGGCAAAGAAAGCAATTGTAATGGGTGCCACATCGGGCATCGGAATGGAAGTGGCGAAACTGCTTGCTGCAAAAGGATGGCAGGTAGGAATCGCCGGAAGAAGAATCGAAAGATTGCAGGCGCTGATTTCGCAGGGCGGAATTACCTGCTACCAGCAAATAGACGTGACTTCTCCCGATGCTCCTGCCCAACTTCTCGAACTCATCGATAAATTGGGAGGCATGGACCTCTACTTCCATAGTTCCGGCATTGGCTGGCAGAACAACTCGCTGGATATAGAAAAGGAAATGAAGACCCTAGAAACCAACGGCTTAGGATTCACGAGAATGGTGGATACGGCATTCAACTGGTTTGCCGCCCAGTCTTCTACTCCAACCAATAAGAGTGAACTTTCTGTTTCTGAAAGTAAGAAGAAGGCAAACCATACCTGTCAGAATTTCCGCATTGCCTGCATCACTTCCATCGCCGGAACCAAAGGTCTCGGTGCAGCTCCTGCCTACTCTGCCACCAAGCGATTCCAGAACCATTATCTGGAATGCCTGTCGCAGCAGGCACGGATGCGCCATCTTCCCATCGCCATTACAGATATCCGACCAGGTTTCGTAAAGACCGACCTTATCGCAGGCAGCAGCTATCCGCTGCAGCTTAAACCGGAAGATGTGGCGAAACATATCGTGAATGCCATCGAAAGCGGAAAGGAAGTAAAGGTGATAGACTGGAGATACGATATCCTCGTCTTTTTCTGGCGACTCATTCCTAGATGGTTATGGACGAGATTGAGGATTACAACATAACAACTTTATTCCTTTCTGATGACTATCGTCTTGAACCAGTCTTTCAATACTCCAGCGTATTGATCCTGCGAATCAGACAGCAGGATGACAACCTGGGAACCATCTTCCAGCTTGGGGCCCAGACACATGCCTTCGTAATTGGCAAAAGAACGCTTGGAAAGCGATAAACCAGTTTTCCATTCCGTGAGTAATCTCTTCTTTAAGAAAGGAGTATCTGATGAAAACTTCTCTTTCATAGAAGACTTCTCATCCGTAGAAAACTCTCCTGAATTCAAAGGATTGATTAGATAGAGCTTGCACTTGCAGAAAGCACCGATTTTGATTTTCGGAATAAAAGCCTCACGCTCCAGAACCAGAAGCTGACCATCGGGCAAGGCACAAAGCTCACTTACCCCCATCACATAGATATCTGCTTTCTTATGGGTAGAAGGTTGATCCATCTGATAGGCATAGGTCATCATATAACGAGAGTCTTTCTTGCTGCTCACTTGCTCGCTACTGTCTTCCTTGCCATTATCTTCCTTGTTACGATTTTCCTTCATCTTTCCCCAATCAAACCTCATCAAACGAAGCTGGTTGGCCAATCCGTTTTGAGGAGTAGCAGGCTGTCCGTCCTTGCGAAGCGTGCTCTCAGGTATCGTCCAAAGATACTGCCGGACGGAATCAAAAGCCAGAGACTCAAAATTATAATTAGGATAAAAATCAGTAGAAGGCCATCTGCTTTCCCAAAGGTTCTGCTGATAGCCAACCTTGGCAGCATCTGCCGAAGTAGGCAGAATAGGAAACTCCTTTAAACGGCAATATCCTTCGCTTGCTATCACCAAGGTAGAATCAGAAACCTTCACGATGGCTTCATGGTCAAATCCCTTCTCCAGCCCCTGCCAAGGCTTGCCGTCGTTCAGCGTTCCATCTGTTCTCTCGGTAAAACCCAGGTTCTCTACCTGTTCCGGTTCGCCAGTCTTGGGATTCACCTGAATTCGGAAGTTGAAATACAGGGCACTATCCGACTTGTCGCTTACCACCGCATAGATATCATCATGCAGATGAGCAATGCCACTGTAGTTGCCCGCAGCCACGGTTTTCGGAAAAGCCTTCTGAGGATTCTCTCTCACTACTTTCCAATCCTGTGCTCCAGCCAACAGGCTGAATGCCAGGAAGATGGTCAGGATATTACAGCGCAGCATAGGTAAGAACAAACTCCATGGTTAATTCGAAATCCACATGAGCCGTCTTCCTGCTCTTGAGATTCTCCACATCACACGACCAGTCTGCCATCGTATCAAATGGCTTTACCCGCATATCCTCAAACATCAGTTTTTCCTCTGAGAATAACTTGAAGACCGTTTCCTTGGCACACCAATGCACCAGCTTGGCATCCAGATCTTCCGCCTTCTCATCCTTTCGCAGGAATTTGGAAGCGATGCGCTCTACCCTATCGCTGAAGTATTCGATATCTACCGCCACTTCCTGATTTTTGGAAAGGATAAGCGCAGCATAACCCTTGGTATGCGAAACGCTGATATGATAACCACGGAACAATGGCTTTCCAGCCTCGTTGTGGGTAATGTCACCCGCATGAGAAAGCAAGCCCTTGGAAGCTCCGTTCGTCTTGAGCATCTCATACATTAATGCACGAATGGCAAGAAACTCCAGTTTCCTGCCATCGTTCTTATATTTCTCTTCCACCTGAGAGCGGTAAGCCTGCAGATGAGGATACTGCCCGAACAACTGTTCTACAGTTTCATCCATCTGCCATAAACCAAGACTCACTCCCGGATAAACTTCTCGTATATTGACAACTGCCATATTTTTTATATTCTGATATTGATGAATACTGATGATTACTTTGAAGAAGCACTACCCTCGATATCTTTCAAAGGATGTACCGTCACCTTAATCTTGCTGATGCGACGCTCCTCTATCTGCATAACCTCGAAAGTATAGTTCTTATAATCTATCTTCTCGTGCATACTTGGGAAATCGCCTTTAATTTCCAAGAGCAGACCAGCCAGAGAATCAGCATCACCCTCAACCTCCTCGAACTCTTCGTCATCTACATTCAGGATTTTGCAGAAATCAGAAAGAAGCGTTTTACCTTCAAAAACAAAGGTATTGTAATTTAATTTCGAGTAGAACTTCTCCTCCTCATCGTATTCATCATTGATTTCACCTACAATTTCCTCCAGAATATCTTCGAGAGTAACAATACCCGATGTTCCTCCGAACTCATCTACCACAATGGCGATATGAACCTTGTTGTCCTGGAACTCGCGAAGCAGATCATCTATCTTCTTGGTTTCAGGAACAAAGTAAGGAGGACGAATCAGGCTCTGCCAACGGAAGTTGGAAGACTTCGTAAGATGAGGCAATAAGTCCTTGATATACAGTACACCACGAATATTATCTGTATTATCCTGATAAACAGGAATACGACTGTAATTATTCTCTTCAATGCACTTTAATACTTCTGGATAAGAACTACGGATATCCAGGTCAACAATATTCTGTCGGCTGGTCATCACCTCCTTGGCTGTTTCATCGCCAAAGCGGATGATACCCTTCAGCATGCTCTGCTCGTCCTTGATATCATTCTTATCAGTCAGTTCAAGAGCCTGTTCCAAGTCATCAACACTCAGCACATGATTTTCCTTCTGTATAATCTTTTCTGCAAGAATTCCACTTTTCAGCAAGATAGTTTCTAAAGGCCAAAACAGCTTTCTGGCAAACAGAATTCCCCCTACGCACCGGCGACAGAACTTCAGAGAATCCTGGCGGGCATACACTTTCGGCATAATCTCACCAAAAAGCAAAAGCAAGAAAGTAAGAATAACCGTAATAATCAGGAACTGAAGCCAATAAGCTTTAGGACCAAACTCTACGATTCCTGCGAATACATAATTAAGGAGCATGATGATTGTGACATTCACAAAATTATTGGTTATCAAAATGGTAGCCAACGTACGTTCAGAATCATCACGCAACATCTGTATTTTCTTATCGGCATCAGTCTTTTCATCCTCAAGTTCCGCAACATCAGTTGGTGATAAACTGAAAAAAGCAATTTCGGAACCACTGGCAAAAGCAGACATGCCTAACAATATAGCTGCAAGTACAGCAGCTACAATAACCCCGGCGGAAGGCTGCATCAGCATCACATCACCAAAGGCATCAGTTATGGTGGATATATCCAATTTCTGAGCTAAAAATTAATAATTATTGTTCTCTAGTAGCAGGGCGAGTACTCAACATCTCCATATTATCTACATAGATTTCTGTAATATATTGTCTTCTACCCTGCTTGTCATCATAGGAGCGGTAGCGGATTCTTCCTTCCACATAAAGGCGGTCACCCTTATGTACATACTTCTCTACTACCTTTGCAAGCCCACGATAAAAAACAAGATTGTGCCAATCTGTATGGTCTGGCACTTGGGTACCATTAGGCAAAGTATATCCTTTCTCTGTAGTTGCGAGAGAGACCTGAGCTACTGCCTGATCAGCTTCGAAATAATGAATGTCAGGATCTTTACCTACATTACCAATTAGCATAACCTTGTTCATGACACGAATCTTTTAAATTTCTGAATATTTTATTTCCACATTCCCAGATAGCGGAAATGGAAATTCTTACCTTTTGCAGATGGGAACTGGCTGCGTGAATCTACACAATCGCGCAGATAATCTACGATGCGATTGTAACAATCCAAACCTGATTCAGCTTTAACATCCGCAACGAAATGAGTATCACGGTACTCAAACTTTCCTGTAGCCGGTACCATCACAACACGCTTGAAATCAAGTGATCCTTCATACCAGCCTGGAGCCTCTTGAGCCAAACTGGCAACAACAGGATTCTCCATTCTCTCTGCAGGACTAGGAGTACGCAATGCTTTCTTATCCTTAAAATCCTGCATAGTTTGCGCCGTAGTCTTTATCACAATAAAATAAACACGTGGGCGTACCTTATATCTTTTTGGATACGTCAAATCGCTAGCGGCATATTCACGAACATCTGCCTCTAGCTCCGCATCCATCTCAATCTCAGGAATACTCTTTAAAAAACCAATAGCATCATCAACACTAGTAACTAATGTCTCCTGATCAAAATATCTTAAATATAAATTCATAAATGGGTATGTTTCTCGAGTTCAAAAAAAAGAGCGGAAAACGGGACTCGGACCCGCGACCCCAACCTTGGCAAGGTTGTGCTCTACCAACTGAGCTATTTCCGCTTGTAAGATAACAATACCAGTGAAGAGGAGGAGACTCGAACTCCCACGACACAATTGTCACTACCCCCTCAAAGTAGCGCGTCTACCAATTCCGCCACCTCTCCAACACTAAGCTAATTTAAACATTGTGCCCAAGACAGGACTCGAACCTGCACGTTGTGAAACACACGCACCTGAAACGTGCGCGTCTACCAATTCCGCCACTTGGGCCCTAAACTTAAACCTATCTTGGTTTAATACAAAAATGATCGAGCGGAAAACGGGACTCGGACCCGCGACCCCAACCTTGGCAAGGTTGTGCTCTACCAACTGAGCTATTTCCGCTTGTAAGATAACAATACCAGTGAAGAGGAGGAGACTCGAACTCCCACGACACAATTGTCACTACCCCCTCAAAGTAGCGCGTCTACCAATTCCGCCACCTCTCCAAGTATATTGCCATCAATTATCTAACCAAGATAAAACTTGATGTTGTTTTCAAAAAAAATGAGCGGAAAACGGGACTCGGACCCGCGACCCCAACCTTGGCAAGGTTGTGCTCTACCAACTGAGCTATTTCCGCAGTTTTTCCTATTACTTAGGAGCGTTCCTCTGAATGCGAGTGCAAAGGTACTACTTTTTTCTGAATTACCAAACTTTTCTTCGATTTTTTTGAAAAAAAATGTGCATTTTGCCCTTTTTAGTGAGCAAAACACACATTTTAAGCCTTATTTTGCCGATTTTTAAACTCATCCGGCAGAAAAATCGGGAAAATGGAAATTATACTAATCCATCCTACTGCGATAATCTTCGTAGCTGAAATCTCTTAGAGTTTCCAATTTTCCATCTAAATGTACGATTCCTATTGATGGATGAGTGATTCCATTAAAGGTATTTGTCTTTACCGTAGTGTAATGCAGCATATCTTCGAAAATAACATTCTCGCCTATTTGCAATTCATGGTCAAATTTCCAGAAGCCCATAAAATCTCCACTCAGACAACTGTTGCCACCTATTCTATATATATGTGCGCCCTCAGGAGCCTTCGTCGGATCATCAACCTCCAGGGTTTCTGCATTTCTGACAGCTGGCATATACGGCATCTCCAGACAGTCAGGCATATGACAGGTAAAACTGGCATTTATGATAGCTGTCCTGATACCTTTATCTTCAACCACATCTACTACTTGAGTTACAAGCGGCCCGGTCTGCCACCCAAAGGCACTACCAGGTTCCATGATAATTTTAAGATGAGGATAACGCTGATGAAATCCCTTTATTATATTAATAAGGTGTTCCACATCATAATCCTTCCTGGTCATCAGATGACCTCCACCGAAATTGATCCATTTCAGCTGCGGAAACCAAGGAGAGAATTTCTCTTCGATATGAGCTAACGTACGTTCAAAGACATCCGCCCCACTCTCACAGTGACAATGACAATGGAAACCTTCTATATCTGAAGGCAAAGTTTGAGGCAATTTATCTGCCGATACACCGAATCGGGTTCCAGGTGCACACGGATTATACAGCAATGTTCCGACTTCAGAATATTCCGGATTTACTCTCAATCCCAGTCTGATGTCAGAATTTGCCCTACGAACCCGTTCATGATATCGCTCATATTGCGTAAGCGAGTTGAAAGTAAGATGACTTGAGCATTGTGCTATCTCATCAATCTCATAATCGGTATAAGCCGGCGAAAAAGTATGCGCTTTACTGCCAAATTCATGATACGCCAGTTTTGCCTCGCTAAGAGAGCTGGCCGTGGTCGAAGAAATATACTCTCTGAAAATCGGAAATGTCTTCCAAAGAGCATAAGCCTTAAAAGCTAGAATAATTTCCATATCGGCACGCTCAGCCACACTCCTGATGAGCGACAGATTGTGTCGCAAACGTTCTTCCTCTAAAACGTAAATTGGTCGATGAATCTCATTAAAATTTGCTAAATTTACTTGCATAACTTGATAAATATTAATTTTATGGTGCAAAGATAGCTTTTTATCCCGAATATAATTGCTAGTTTGCGTTTTTTTTAATACTTTTGCATCATAAAAATCATTTTGACGATGAAATTAGCGATAATGACCAAGTCCACATTCTTTGTGGAAGAAGATAAAATACTATCCTCGCTGTTCGACGAGGGCATGGACAACCTGCATCTTTTCAAGCCAGGTTCGTCACCAATGTATGCTGAGCGACTGCTCACGTTACTGCCTGAAGACTATCTTCGCAAGATTACTGTTCATGATCATTATTACCTCAAACAGGAGTATGATTTAGCAGGAATCCATATAGACGATCCGCTAGCACCGGTACCGGATGGATACAAAGGCAAATTCAGTCGCACCTGCACAGATCTCTCGATGCTGAAAGAGATGAAGAAGAAATCAAACTATGTGTTTCTGAAAAACATCTTCGACTGTATTGAGTTTAAAGATGAAAGGTCTTCCTTCAATCTGCAGCAGCTTGAGAATGCAGCCAAGGCAGGACTCATAGACAAGAAGGTATACGCCTTGGGAGGCATGAGTCTGGAAAATCTCAAGATTGCCAAGGAACTCGGATTTGGAGGAGTAGTAATCTGTGGAGATCTCTGGAACCGTTTCGATATTCACAACGAGCGCGATTTCAAAGAGCTGATTCTTCACTTCGAGAAATTGAGAAAGGCTATCAGCTAACCCGGTGTTTCCCGAAAAAAGATTCATCCCCCTACATGAAAATAGATAAAAATAACTATTAATACACATAAACACTAATAGAAATGAGTGACAAGAACTCTTTTTTGGTATTCTCTGGTACTAACTCGAGATACCTTGCAGAAAAAATCTGCGCTAGTTTAGGTTGCCCACTGGGTAATTTGGTTGTAACCAAGTTCTCTGATGGTGAATTTGGCGTATCTTTCGAGGAGTCTATCCGCGGACGCGATGTATTCCTCGTACAGAGCACATTCCCTAATTCAGACAACTTGATGGAGTTGCTCCTGATGATTGACGCAGCAAAGCGTGCTTCTGCCCGCAATATTATTGCTGTTGTTCCATACTTCGGATGGGCTCGTCAGGATCGTAAGGACAAACCACGTGTCAGCATCGGTGCTAAGTTGGTAGCCGACTTGCTCAGCGTTGCCGGTATCGACCGCCTCATCACCATGGATCTCCATGCCGACCAGATTCAGGGCTTCTTTGATGTTCCTGTAGATCACCTCTATGCATCTGGCGTTATTTTGCCATACCTGCAGAGCTTACGCCTCAAGGATATGGTCATTGCTTCTCCAGACGTTGGTGGTTCTAAGCGTGCCAACACTTATGCTAAGTACTTCGGCTGCCCTCTCGTGCTCTGCAACAAGACCCGTGCTCGCGCCAATGTAGTAGCAAGCATGCAGATCATCGGTGATGTAAAAGACAAGAATGTTGTCATCATTGATGATATGGTCGATACAGCCGGTACTATCACTAAGGCTGCCGACATCATGAAGCAGGCTGGTGCAAAGACTGTTCGTGCATGTGCATCTCACTGCGTGATGAGTGGTCCTGCATCTGAGCGTGTTCAGGATTCAGCTCTTGAGGAGATAGTATTCACTGATTCCATCCCTTACACCAAGCGTTGCGCAAAGGTTAAGCAGATTTCTATTGCAGATATGTTTGCAGAAACCATTCGCCGTGTTGAGGATAACGAGAGTATCTCTTCCCAGTATCTGGTATAAGGAAATATCATCATACAAGTGTACAAGGAGTCTTTCTTTTTAAAAAGGAAGACTCCTTTTTTATGATTCCATTCTTCCCCTGTTTCTAATCTACATTCACTTTTCACAATTCACTTTTCACAACTACAATAACACTGTTCATTGTTCGATTTCAAACAAAAAAATCCTGTATCCCCAAAAGAGATACAGGATTCATATATTTATAATGTGACAATGTCGCTATTATATTAGTTCAACCACTTCACGTAGCAGAAGTCCTGACGGTGTGGCAACTTATCATTCTTAGGATACATACGTACGCCTGTCTTGAATGAACCAGCATTGATTGGCTCAATCTCAGCCTCGAATGTAAAGTTGTTACCCTCGTGACCAACCATTTTGAATGGATAAACAGCATAAATCTGCTTGCCATCCTCTGGCTGCTCCTTCAATACAACAAGTTCCAAGCCAACAGCATCGTTCAAGCCCTGCTCATCGATAACATACTGAACCTTGATCTTCTGACCAGTCTCAGCAGCCATCAGCATGCAGTCGTCCTTAGATACGACGTGGATACCATCCCAACGCTCTGCAACGCTCTCCTTCCAGAGTGCAATCTCCTTAGCAAGTGCATTGTCGTTAGCGCTCAACTTCTTGAAGCGGGCAGCCTGCTTATTGTAGAACTTATCATAGTAGTCATCCAACTGGCGCTTCATTGTATAGTGAGGAGCGATAGTAGCAATAGAGTTCTTTACTACCTGAATCCACTCCTTGCTGAAGCCTTCCTTATTCTTGTTGTAATACATAGGGATGATGTCGTTCTCCAAGAGGTTGTAGATAGTAGCAGCATCAAGCTGATCCTGGTAACCCTGGTTCTGGTATGTACGCTTCTCAGGAAGAGCCCAACCAGCACCCTCGCGGTAACCTTCTACCCACCAACCATCAAGTACAGAGAGGTTGACAACACCATTCATCTCAGCCTTCTCGCCAGATGTACCAGAAGCCTCCAATGGACGTGTAGGAGTATTCATCCAGATATCAACACCTGAAACCAGACGGCGAGCCAAAGTCATATCGTAGTCCTCCAAGAAGATAATCTTGCCGAGGAACTCAGGACGCTGACTGATCTCGAAGATTCGCTTGATCAAGCCCTGACCTGCACCATCAGCTGGGTGAGCCTTACCTGAGAAGAAGAACAATACTGGGTGCTCAGGATCGTTAACGATCTTAGACAAGCGATCCAAGTCGGTGAAGAGCAGGTGAGCACGCTTGTATGTAGCGAAACGACGGCAGAAACCAATCATCAAAGCGTTAGGGTTGATACGCTCGAGCAAAGATACTACACGAGCAGGATCACCCTGGTTCTTCAACCATGTCTGGGTGAACTTCTCACGGATATAAGCTACGAGCTTCTTCTTCAATGCCATACGGGTATTCCAGATTTCTGCATCTGAAACATTGTAGATGGCATGCCAGATTTCCTCGTTGCTCTGGTCGTTCATGAAGTTCTTGTCGAAATATGTATCGTAGAGCTTACGCCACTCTGTTGCTGTCCAAGTTGGGAAGTGAACACCATTGGTTACATAACCTACGTGGTTTTCCTCTGGGAAGTAACCCTTCCAGATATTAGCGAACATCTGCTGGCTTACCCAACCATGAAGCTTACTTACACCGTTAACCTCCTGGCAAGTGTTGCATGCGAATGTAGAGAGACAGAAGCGCTCGTTGTGATCATCTGCATTTTCACGACCCATACCGATGAACTCATCCCAAGAGATACCAAGACGCTGTGGATAGCCACCCATGTACTTGCCGAAGAGAGCCTCGTCGAAGTAGTCATGACCAGCTGGCACTGGAGTATGAACTGTATAGAGAGAAGAAGCGCGAACCAACTCGAGAGCCTGGTTGAAGTTCAAGCCATCCTCCTCGATGTAGTCGCAGAGACGCTGCAAGTTGCAGAGAGCTGCATGACCCTCATTGCAGTGATAGATATCCTTCTTGATACCCATCTTCTTCAATGCAAGCATACCACCGATACCGAGCAGAATCTCCTGCTTCAAACGGTTCTCCCAGTCACCACCGTAGAGAGAGTGAGTGATAGGACGGTCGAACTCTGAGTTCATATCATTATCTGTATCCAGGAGATACAACTTGATACGACCTACATTCATCTGCCATACGTATGCATGTACCTGATAGTTTGTGTAAGGCACATCAACTACCAATGGGTTACCATTCTCATCATATACTCGCTCGATAGGGAGAGAGTTGAAGTTCTGAGCGTCATAGTTAGCAATCTGCTGACCATCCATGCTCAAAGACTGCTTGAAGTAACCATATCTGTAGAGGAAACCAACAGCACACATATTCACGTTGCTGTCAGAAGCCTCCTTCAAGTAGTCACCAGCAAGCATACCAAGACCACCAGAGTAGATTTTAACCACCTGGTTAATACCATACTCCATGCAGAAGTAAGCAACTGAAGGGCGCTTAGCATTAGGCTTCACATCCATGTACGCACGGAACATCTTATAGACGTTCTTCACCTTAGCCATTGTCTCCTTATCCTTAACAATAGCCTCCTTGCGGTCGTAGCTCAAACGTTCCAAGAGCAATACAGGGTTAGCATTACACTTCTCGTACAAGTCTGGATCAAGACTCTTGAACAAGTCACGACCTTCATAATTCCATGCCCACCACATATTGTGAGCGATTTCATCCAAGCACTTCAACTCCTTAGGAAGGCTTGATTTAATGGTTGTCTCCTTCCATTGAGGAGCATTAGCATAGTCTGCCTTAATTTTCATTTTGTTTTATTTTTAAGATGTATATTTTCTATCTTGCAAACATAGTGATTCTTGCAGAATCCAAATATTTGTTTTATGGCTTACGCCATCAAGAGAGAGATTATTATTTCTTCATACGAACTTCAGCCTTGCGCAGGGCAAGGTCATAAGCATCATAGTAATACTCGATAAAGTGTTTCCACAATGCTTTTTCTGAAAGAATCTCAGCATTTTTACGACACTTGTTCACCTGTGTCTTGGTGAATCCCGAGTACTTAGCTACGGTATCCTTGATAGCATCAGCTACCTCAGAATAATTATAGTCGGTACGCTTGATAACCTTCACACCATCCTCTATCTCACTGTAACTTCCCTTCTCTGAGTTAGCCCAAAGACCGAAGCCAGCCAAATCGGTGGTGATACAAGGCACCTTGAACGCAACAGCCTCCAATGGAGTATATCCCCATGGTTCATAATAAGAAGGATAGATACAGAGGTCATTGCCCAACACTACATCATAGTAGCTCTTGTTGATAATGCCATCATCGCCTGTCAAGTAGCAAGGTAAGAATATCTGTTTCACCTTGTCTTCCTTATTATTATGCATGTTGAAGTACTTCAGCATACCCAATACATTATCATGACTCATATTATGCAACCAATGGGTAATCTCCGGAACCTCCAATGGCGTGTCAAACTTCTTACCGCTATTCAGACGATCCAACAGATCCTGACGAGGATCTCCTACCCAACCAGGTACGTCAATGAATGCCAATACATTCTTCTTCAAATTGTTGTCACGAAGCAAGCGGTTCATAGCCTCAATATAGACATCGATACCCTTGTTGCGGAACTCGTAGCGTCCGCTGGTAGAAACGATGAGCGTATCATCATCCAAATCTGTACCCATCAAAGCATTGGCTACATCGAGCAAACGCTTTCTTGCCTCCTTACGTTTCTTTGTAAAAGTACTTGCTTTAGGTACAAAACTATTGTCAAATCCGTTAGGCAAAACGAAATCTACCGGTTTATCGAGCAATTCCTTGCACTCGTTGGCAGTAATATCACTCACTGTTGTGAAACAATCAACATACTTAGCAGTCTGCTTTTCTATAGAATGCTTGCTTTGCATATTGAGTTCCTGCGCCATCTGATCACCATTATAGGCAAAAAGATAATCGTAAAGAGGCTTATTATTACCGGCAATACTACGACCGATACTTGTAGCATGCGTTGTGAACACAGTAGCCACCTCAGGAAGATGCTTGTTCACATAGAGCACACCAAGTCCTGTCATCCATTCATTTCCATGATAGATAACTTTCTTGCCTTTTCCAACGACATGTTTGTAGAAACTCTCTACTACCAGAGCGGCAGCATAAGAGAACATCGATGCTTCGTCATAGTCACCATAAGCATGAAGACTATCAACCTGATAGTCCTGCCATAGTTGTCCATAGATCTGGTCTTTAACAGCATAGTAAGGATTGAAATCTACTAAAACAGCTACTGGCTCTCCCGGTATATTCCATCTACCTACTTTAACCTTTAAGCCCTCTTTCAGAGCTTCTGTTTTCCACGCCGCATAAAGCGTATCATCTTGAGAGAAATAAGGATTCACCTTGTCTCCCCAGCAATCAGGACCAATGAAGATTAGTTGATCCTTTAACCTTTCCGTAAGAGTCTTAGCTCGTGTTGAAAGAACGGTGTAGATACCACCAACTTTATTACACACTTCCCAACTAGACTCAAATATGTAATCTGGAAATAATCTTTTCTTTTCCATATATAATTATCAATAAACACCGCAAAGATAGATAAATATTTGCAAAAAAACGAATTAATCTTATTAAAATCCTAAAAAAAATGCAGTTTTCTTGATTTAAATGAATAACTTTGTCGCAGTTAATTGAAAAAAGAGATGAAAAGAAAGATTTTAGCAACATTATTATGCCTAATTAGTATATCTAGTATGGCACAAACAGACAGCACCCTATTCAAGGGGAAGATTACAAACAAAGAGTATGATGTCTATATGAATATAGACTTCTACCATAAGAACCTCAAGGTTCCAGGACAGGAACTGTTCGGTGAAATGCCCGGATATTTCGGTGACAGACGTGATAGTCGCAAATGGCTGATTACAGATGCTGACATCGAGGGAAAGACCGCTCATCTATCCATTATCAATGATTACGGGAGCGAAGATCTTACTGCCGACCTCATAGCCTTGCCCGATGGTAGTTACGAGTTGCAGCAGAAAGAAGGAAGTAACCTGAAAATTGCCCGAAACCGGAAATGGGTGAAGATTCCTAAAAAACTGAAATTCACCAAGCAGTAGACAAAGCACTCAGAATATCGCAGAAATGCCCCTCGCTATTATGGTAAATAGCGAGGGGTTATTATATTATATAGCAAGGGTAATTATACTAAATAGCCAGAGTAACTAAACAGAAAAGCCCCGACTACTTTCGTAATCGAGGCTTCTGAAATTGAAAGGAGG